>Ga0307513_10004157_pt1 | contig 19387 bp, 23 predicted proteins | sample 15_EM_MG_FD_202174 | JGI IMG/M metagenome (GOLD analysis project Ga0307513, IMG submission 202174) | Populus trichocarpa ectomycorrhiza microbial communities from riparian zone in the Pacific Northwest, United States - 15_EM | ecosystem: Host-associated > Plants > Roots > Unclassified | place...
ACTTCCGGACGGAATGAACCCGGGCGGACGCACCCAGAACTCGAGTTTACGTTATAAGCGCCTGGAACGTCCGGCGCACAGGGTGAGCGGGGAGAGATGGGGCGCAAGATGATTTTTTTGCTGATGAGTAATAATGTTTGTACGGCTGAAAGAAGACGACATCAAGAGGCTGTAAGAGATGCGTGCAATGTGGGGGAAGGCAAAACAGTAAAATGTTTCTCTCATCACAAAGGGTGATAAACTCTCGTATACAGTGAGAATTATGCCTGTCAAGTAGAAGTAATCTCCAACCTCCAACCTGCGGTGAGATGAAAAGTAATTAAAATGACGGATCCAATCGAGAGCTAACTTTTCGTTTGAGTAGCCAGACTCAGAACCTCCCACCAAATATGCATCTGGGATGCTTGTTTTGGTATACCAATCCTCCATGTGCAGGGTTCCCGGAGCAATAAGCATTGGCGGTAAGACTAGACTATCTCCACTCACACACTCAACTAAGGTAATCAACTCCCGATTACTTGAACTCCGAATAGACGGTGGACGTTCTGGTTCCCGGGTCACGACCCATTGGTCTCTCCCAATCCCAATCCTAAATCCTGTCTCATCGAAGTTGTATGTATCGGTATCAAGAATTCCCTTCTGTTTCTTGAGCTTCCTGTACCACTGGAACCAATCCTCAAGATTGTCGTGATTGTGAGACACTTTCTGATTGATGTCTAACGCTTTTTACTTTCTCGTATAATATTGTGGGTTGCGTTCAAGGAACCGGCTGGTCCACATACGACTCACAGTTGGCGCTGGGGCGTAGGAGTTGTCTCTCGAGATGGCAAGGATCGAATTTGCATATGAACTAATCTGCTGATAGCGTGATGGAATTCCAATCTCATCAATCCGATCGTGAACCTGACAGAGAGCAAGTTCCTCAACAGACGTAAGTTTTCGGTTTTGTGGTTCTCGTTTATGGAGGGGTAGACGGCCCTTCCACCGCTGACGTAGTCGTTGTTCTGGAACATTGAATTCTCATGTCAGCTTAGCGATATTAGGCTTCAGCTCTCTGGATATTTTATCAAGGGCCTGCTGGATTCTAGCCTCCTCATCAACATAATTTGGCCTTGATTTGGGGTTGTGGACATCGGACATGGTTGAGAGAAGCTGGTAGATAGTGTTTTGTTGTAAATCTATCGTTTGGCTGTGACTATCGTTGAGCTGTGACTATCGTTTAGCTGTGAGGCACTCTCTTGAGAGTGCCCCCGGTCGCGAGCAAGCGAGCGATCGGGGGTTGTGGCGGAGCCACAACCTTGGCAAGGTTATGTAACAATTGCCGTTGCCCCAGTACCGGCCTCGCTTATTCAGCACCCTCCCCATCCTTGTAAGCATACTAAATTGAATCCTGATGAAAACTATCATTTCCTAATCATTCCCCCAAAGTCGTCCCCGGCTCAAACTAGGATTCCCAGCTACAAAAGTTGGGTACTAACCATACTGTCTGCTATAGAACAGGAGATAATCTGCTGCCAAATGCCCAGTATTATCATCACTAAAATCTTTTAATGAAGTGTAAAAAGAGAGCTGTGTTTGCAGCTGACTTGTTCTGTAGCAATCGGATATCTTCAGGTCTGAAAAGCCCCATCCTACACTTCTCCCAGGTCCCGCTACCCACCTGGGTGTCCAAGACATTTAGGTTAACAGAAAATAACCTGTTTTCCTGCCACCTAGGTCCTCTCGCGCAAACTCCCTATTAACCACTTTCAAGTATGATAATATCATACCGGTACAGTGATAAATTGCTGTTGCAGCCTTACGGAGACACCGTGACCTACCCCTTGACTTTTCCGTTCCTGTCCCCCTCCTCCCCTGAGAAGACAATCCCCCCCCTTGCGTTACTTTTTTCTCTTAATCTCTTGGCTTAATCTCCTTGCGATCCCATTAATAGGCAATATAAGTTTCTTTCTCGTCTTGAATACATCTCTCCACTTACTCTCTCTCGTGTCACTATTTGTTGGATATCTTGGGCTGTTCGCCGAAGCTTAGTCATACGTTTAGCTTGGTTGCAACTGGCTCTTCTTTACCCTTTGTTTCGTTTTCTTTTCTCTCTTAACTCAACTTAACTGAACACAGTAAACTAAACTAACGAAACCGCTCTTAACACAACTCTCATTTTCCCTTTGAATCTCGCTCTTGCCTTCACTCCCAGTGAAGCTCTGTCCACAGTATCGCTACCCATCAAGCGGTCTACAAACACTTTATTCTCTCTACCGCTTAAAGAACTCGGCCGACCGCGGATCATTTCCAACACTACTCAACGAAGATCTTTTGGGCCGAGTGATTGACCGTGATGCCAAGGAAAATGCTCTTTGCCCTGTTAAGACGTCTTACCAGAGTAAGAACCTCAGCGAGAAGATATTGGGCCGGATTTAGGTGCTTAATATTGTTTATCGAAGGGAATAGGGGCGGGGAGGGGGAAAGAAGGGGGAGGGAGAAAGGCATTGATGCCTAGAGATCGTCTAGGGTTTTACAAACATACAGGATGACACAAGCCGTCACAGAGTATCACTCGGGAAACAGCAACAGAAAGTGGGCAAACACGATTTCCAGCACTTGGAAAGCCAACTCAGACAAACGGGTAGGGCCCTTGACCTGATTTTAATGTTAAAGCTCCAACCATGCAATTGCACGCCCCGCGGTGATTGAGTGTTGAAGGGATGAATGTTGATAGAGTGGTAATGGAGCCATATTTTAATCTCCCTGGTTGTTCACTTCCAACCCTCTGTCCACAATACCTGGTGGCTTATTCTTCCTTCTCACGATTCACCGATACTCCGCCAACGCCAAAACATGAACCGACGGCAATAATAAGTCGTCAGATTCAAACCAATTGGCATTTCCAGAGCAAAGATGACTATGCGCCAACGCAATCCCAAACACCGAGACAGGGGTAAATACAGAGTAAGAGAATGAGAGAGGGGAAAGGGTGTGGGGTGTGTGGAGGGGCGGACAGCTATATACATTCTAGGTATCCCCACCAGATGACCCACTTGAGCTCGAAAAAAAGAAGCTGTGCACAGCTTGTAGTAGTGGTGGTGGCGGTAGAATAAAGCCTACAGAGCCAAATATCGGCGGGTGATCTGTAGGCCTAGCCCGCCGGACAAGGCTCCCCCCGGCAGGGAGTGGCACAGGATCAGGCCTCGTGCTTCTTACTTATCGGTGGTGGAAACCTCAATCTGAATCGTTTATCTGAGGATCCCCGAACCATTCAAGTATCAGTTACTCGAGCACATTCCGAAATGGAAGAAACAGGCCGGGAGAATAAATGAAATCAGGAAAAGACATACCCTGATTCTTGACAGAATACAAAAAATTCACGATAACGTCATTCTCCTGAATCGGTTGTGCATTGAAGTTTTTCCGAACCGCGGTGGCTAGTGCCTCCCTTCCGATGCGAACTCTCGCTCTCGCCGGTGACCTCCGCCCGATGCCGGTGGAGAGCACAGTGTTGTTAAAGCCCCCACTAGAACTTGGTATAGAAAGCCTGTAGGCGTAACGGTATCGATGGAGTGTTCGTATGTTGATGTCTGACCAGCCCATCTAACCCATTTTACTCGTTCGTTCATTAATATCTCGATAACGCTTGGAGATAGACCCCGAGAAGTAATAGGGTGAGGGGAAAATGAACTCACTCCTTCGATACCCTCATGGGCATGGGTACCGTTAGCATTCGTGCTGGCTCCGCCCCCCCCAACCCCGCTCACGCCGGTGCCGCCGTTCGAGGGCTTTTCTTGCGAGCTTGGAGGAGGGGCATTTTGTTGCCGGCGTTTGTCGATGGATCTCTCACGGTCGAGTTTGCTGACGGAGGTTTCAGAACGGGAGTCGTCATGGGGGTTGGGGCGGGGACGGGCTGGCGGCATGATAGACGTGGAAAGGAGGCAATGTTCCAGCTGGGAGGAGGAAAGGAGGGGAAGATGATGGGAACCAAGACGGGGGGATAAGGGTTGGTGATGAGTTGTGGCGGTGGGGGTGCGACGATAAGTGGAGGTAGGTAAAAGTGGGAAGATAATGTGCGAGGATCTATGGGTTATGATTAGGGCAGGACCTAATGGAAGGTTGGAAGAGATCTGGCGGGAGAATAGAATATTCACGGGAGAAAACACCTGTGCTCAAGGCCCGGGGGGGGGGTTAACAGCCTAGTTAGAACTTGGAACAAACAGCCTATGATATCTCAGAAAATTTAATAATAGATTATATTCCCATCCACGAAACCAAAAGCAGATTCCGCCCTAATTGGTGAAGGTGGGGAAACGCGAATATTTTCTCCAGCGCGTATTACATAATCGGTCTCCCAGAGCCTCAAACGCGTGAGGCAACGCGTACCCTGTCTCAGCAATGGCCCCTGGCCCGTGAAAGCAAAGTATGATACTCGAGTACCGGTATTCTGCTCTCAATTTGAGTCAAAGCCTTCAATTAAACAAGCTATCTGCTTGAGAACTGTCTAGTGTGGCAAGGCAGATAACATCTATTTTATCAATATGCGGCATGCCGAGAGAAAGACTTTGAGTCTACTTGTAATTGGATTGGACATATCGCTGCAAAGGGAGAGAGATCTATCTTCGCTGAAAAATAAACACCATCTGGACTAACCTAAATCTCACCACCCCAGTACACGGATAACTCCGCTCTCCAAGAAGAAAAAAATAAATTAATAAACGGGTGAATAACAGTGGGAGAATTGGAACTGAATTTCACAACACAGATCAATTAGTATAGTAGGGGCAAAGCCCGTATGTAGTGCGCGCTCATCACTATCGACTTCTTTTCTCAACCTTCTCCAATAATGACCTTCGAATTCCAGCGTTCGCGACTCCTCCAAACCCGAAACTACAAACACAACATTAGAGGATAAATCGTTATCGAGTTGAGAGTGGGGATGGGGTGGTCGTGGGCAAACGTACGCTGGAATGATCCTGCACATCCTAGCTACGGCCGATGGTGCCCAATTCCTCTTGACTGCCTCCCAACGACTCTTGATAGTAGCTTTGCCTTGCCGATTGTAGATATCAAGACCCGTGAGGTGAAGTGGGGTGGAAAGGATTTGGCAAGCTATGATGTATTCAGCAATGATATCAGTACAAGGGTGTGAGACATTAGAAAGATGTACCCGCGGGGGCTAAAAACTGTGCAAGACTCTCCGGCCTGACACCCATGCTCTGTGGCATATAAGGCGCAAGTAAAGGCGGAACGTTGAACGAAGAAAATATCGTCATGGCATCCCTTGTCGAAAAGAGAATGAATGTCGGCAATGGGACGGGCCTGGGAGAACCAGTACCAAACATCCTGGCAAAATTGCGGTCTTTGACGAGGCCTAAGCCCATATTCGTGCTATGGACTGGTATTAGATTGGTGAGGAGCGGGGGTTGGGGGGGACCTACCTGGATGTCGCCACAAACTTTTCTGTGCCGGCAGTGACAGTCTTCAGATCCATGCCATTTCGCAGTGACGATGCCGTATCAATTGAATTGGCAGTAAGGTAGGTTCCGAAGTACGTCATCTATTCACCGTAAGTTTGAGTATCTCACGAGGCAGAATTCAAAGGTATGGCTAACATAGATAAGTGCGAAGGGCTTTGAAAAGAAAAACCTATGAGGGGTCTTGAACAGGGTTTTCAGTGACGCCGCAGCTGACGAAAGCACAGATGGTGACCGGCCAGAGGCATTCTCAATGATACTCCTGTAGATGAGTGCTGGCGGTCAGAACTGCCGGGGCAAATACAATTAAACTGAGAATTAGCGTCCGCTGGGATTTTCTCACCGATCGATCAAACATATGACTATGGAGGGGGAGGGAAGTAAGTCACAAAGCCATAAGGGGAACAAGGAGAAACGAATGTAGGAGTGAACACACCGGGGGAAACAAGTACTGTGGCAGCACCAGCAGAGAGGATATCAGACAAAATCCGTTCGGCGATCAACGGCGATTTTCCAAGATTAGGCCCAGCTTCCTTTGCTTTGCCCGCCACGACTCCGGAAGCTGGGTTTGGTGGAATTGCTGTCGCAGGAGGGGGTACTGGCATGTCTGTCTATGGTGAATTGTAGGAATTTCTGAGCATAAGAAGCTGACTTGGAGGAGGAGGAAGACACTCTAAGTGCGCCATTGCACACATGTCGCTGCTAAAATTTTATTGTGAGCATGCTGTAGTGGGCGACCTACCGCCATGCGGCCTTCGGATATCGTTGCCGATTTAGGAATAGAGTCGTGTGATATGGAATTGTGGGTCAAACTGGACACCTTGTGTCGGCCGCCCAGCCCAGTGGAACAGAATGAATTAAAGTTACTGCATTACCATTGTCACTTTGCCGCTATTATTTGGTCACGTTGGCTATTTCGTTTGGAACAGCGTTCTACTGTTACGATACTTGAGCGTTCTGTCTCACCACCAAGGAGAATAAAGTTTGGCCACCGTTTGCTTAGAAAGCTCGCTTGACTACAGGTAGTCGTATGGGAAGAAGTACATCTGCAAAAGTTGAGCTACCGGGAATGAGCAGGGCCTAAGGACACTCTCTGCATTATATATTCTGCCCGTTTCAGTTGTTTCCGAACAAAGAATGGGAGAGGAGCTACGCTTCCGAGATCCTAAGGGTAAAAAGACTATACCAAATCCGAACTAGGCCCACCGTGCAATGAACGAAAAGGGAAAAAAGGAATCAGAAATCCGCATATCGAAAACACCGTAGAAAGCTATGAGAATACCCTCCTTCCTAGTTGAAGCAAGAAGGTAAAGAAATTCCACTAAATCAATGACTAACTGTGTATACCTAATGGTATCAACCACTCATAATGCCCGGAGCTGCCCTATGGTCTAGAAATGTGTAATCGAGGACATATTCTTTCTATTAAGCATTGAAACGTTAGGGATCTGGTTAGCTTTGGTCGTGATCACATTCTGAAGGGGAACATACTCTTACTCTCTCCCACGCATTAGGGTCGAAGAAAACATAGATCCCTTTTTCAGCATTTTCGGATATCTGCCTAATGTCGCTAGCGTTGTCCTTAGTCAACCACAGTTTGAGCGCTGTATGGTATCTCCAATTTCTCGAAGACCTTTGCTTAAGCAGGAGGGTAAGAAGAAAAACAGAATTAGCGGGCAGATCGTAGGATTTGAGGGGGGTGGGTAGTTATTACAGCTCTGCTGCGACCACTTCTTGCATTATATCCCTCGGCATCGTGTAGAAAATATAAAACAACGTTTCGTCAGAGAAGCTTGAGACCTTGGTGCCAAGTGACTGCACGTTTTGTACAGTGTAACAAGGGGGTAGTTGGTATTCAGGTTCAACGGGTTTGGAATCAACATCAGCCCAAGGCGACGCAAAAGATGGGTATAGAGGCGCTTCAGGCTGATTCAGATCGAGTCCCAATTGTGTCAGATCCTGCCCCAAGGCCAGCATCGAATAATCACCGCTCTCTCCTCTTATGAGGCTTAGAAGCCCGCCAAGACCAAACCGATCTGTTTCCCCCATCCCAGAAGTTTGCATAGAATTTGGCTGGTTGCCCCCGAAGTCAACACTACTCAAACCAGAGGGTAGTTTTGATTGTTGAACCTGTTGTGGCTGCGCCCCTAAGGAATGGCCGACAGGATTCTGCATGCCAGGTGCTGGTGAGGAATGTTGAGCCTGCTGTGATATAGGTCGTGAGATATTTGATAAGGAGATATTAGTTGGTGGGCCCGGGGTTCCATTCGTTACCATTGAGGAAAGATTTGTTTTCATTAGATTCTAAGGGGATTGTCAACTCATCCCTTCTGACCAAACAGCACTTGGGTTTTCGCTACCTTTTTCTCAAGATCAGAGATCTGGACATTCCCGGTCTGTTGAATTACAGTGTCTAATAGTCGGCTAGATTGAGAACCACCACCCATTACAAGCCCGGATCTTCCGGCACTGAGACTTCCCTGCCGTACGCCAAATTGCGTAGCACCTCCCAGACTCGTTAATGACATGAATCCTCGAGCTTCAATACCATCACCGTTTCCTTGAGTCCTAGGCAATGCTGGGAAATCGTCTAAGCTATTCGGCTGCATTGCTTGCCTTGCCTGCGCTTGGGTTCCGACACCGCCAACGCCACCAACACCACTCACCCTGTATCCGCCCATATTGGCAAAAATGTCTTCCGGCTGAGGTGGCCGATTTTGTGCCGAAGGGGACTGGGTGTTTAATCTATTCCACGGTTGAACATCCGGATTCTGGGGTTGGCCTCCCAGGGCAGGAAAATCGCTGCGAAACCAAACCAAAACCTGTCAACTCACGTTTGTGACAGGAGACAAGGGAAAATGGGAACGATGAACCAATTGGGACTAACTTCATATCCAGAGGGGTACCGGGCTGACTCGAGAGCACACTTTGCGAGAATGTTAAGCCTGAGCCTGGCCTACTTCCTGGAGGGTTGGGTACTCCGGGTGGTCCCCCTTGCCATCCACTGCCACCTGCAACCCTCACAAGACTATGGTCAGCCATCCGCTCCAGGCTCAGAAGAGAGCGCAGTGAACAGTTTTCGTAGATATATCGATGCGCACGAACCTAATTTACCATTTGGAATACCGCCGACAGATCTTGAAGTAGAAGCGGAGGAAGCTTGGGGGAAGCCCCCCAATCTCATTTGGGGTCCAGGGCCTGATAACATATGAGTTGCCGGAGCAAATCGAAGCAGAATTGTTAGCCTATCGCTCGATCGCTGGTAATATTGACAATGGGACGAAGAAGAGCAATGAATGTAGAACCTTGTCGATTCATGGCGAAATAAGGTGTGATGCAAGATGCCTTTTGAGTTAGGAGAAACGGGGTGAGGGAGGATGTGGACGCGCGAAAAGCGAAAGGCGGGGAGCGAGGAGTTAGAAGTAGATGGGATGTGGTGAGTTGGCTTGGAGGAGAAAAAGGCGATTGAGAGAAAGCAAAGCTGTGCGATGCAGGTAGTGTAAAGTGTGGACTAGACAATGCGGTTGAGATTTGGGTCTGGGGTGAGGCTGCTGGAAAGACAAGCCCCGCCGTGCTGAACTGTACGCAGACGCATATGTTTTTCTGGTCCGAGGAAATAATGTTTTAAATAGACCTAGGAGGTAGGAAAATAGGTTATTTTCTGTTAACCTAAATGTTTGGAAACCCAGGTGGGTAGCGAGACTTGGAAGAGGTGTAAAATAGGGCTTTTTAGACCTGAAGAGATCCGATCGCTGCAGAACAATAAATCAGCAGCAACACAGGGCTCTTTTTGCATCTTATTAAATGAATTTACTGATGATAATATTGGGCATTCAGTAGAAGATTATCACCTGTTCTATGGCAGTCAGTATGGTTAGTACCCAACTTGTGTACAAGTATCTGGGAATCCTAATTTGAGCAGGTATCATAACGAATTTGAGTGCAATGCAGTATTACCCTACTCAATTCCCATCTTCCAGCTACTAAGCCACCTAGACCTGGTGCGCAAACTCATGCAGAGACTTGGGTCTCTTTTCCGTTAACTGACACCCAGGTTCTCTTGCGCAAACTCTCTAATAGCTTACGGGTTCAAGAAGGGAAGTCTGTTAACCATGTGGTACAGTGAAATGCAACAGTGGCTACGCAAAATAATTGCCAAGACTGTTAGTGATTGACTATGAACAAGTGTAAACCATATAAGAAATAAGAATCTAATGATATTAATTAATTAATTAATTACAACAGTTTGAAAGTCTGAAACTCTACTGGTACCATAGCTTCTATATGTTTTGCAACCTTCTCTTTAAAGTCTGGGGTACCATAGACAATACCTTTATTGTATGCTCTTATTGTTCGTCCTGTATGTACTAACAACTTCCAAATCAATATTTGTTTTACTGAATTCAAACATGCACACACCATTTTGTACAATATTTAAATATTGTATCTACACAATATTCAATAATTATTGCAGTTTGAAGTCCTCTAATAATGCTCAATAGAATTGAGTTTACAATAATAAATATGGAAAAAAACAAGCTGGAGATCCTGTTAATTGAATAAGTTTCTTCAAGTGACATTTTTGAGCTGTAAAAGTACCTCTAATGATATTCACTTTCTTGTTTTTTCCATCTCACCTCTAAATTATAGGATTACTCAGCAATTTCATATTGCAGTTCAATGCTAAGAATATCGATTTTCCAACATATATTCAAGTTTTGAAACAAGAATACCACTCCCTTCGCTTGATTCTTGTAAATTGAAAAATGATACTTTTATTCTGCCTCACTAGGTCTCTATTTCTACGTTTTTTTTGCATCAGATAGTCCACTATTGGGTGAGGTATGTTTGATTAAAAAACCTTCTAGGCGAGATTGACACCAGTATGTTCTTGGGCTATACAGTAATTTGAAGTCTGGGTAAATTACCCTTAATTGATAACCAACATTCTGTTTCAAACAAAATTGGGTGGCGGCTTGTAACTGATTTGGAGATCCAGGTAAAGCATAGCGGATGCAGATTTTGGTATATGCATATAGGAAAGAACATCAGCAAAAAAAATCAGTTTGCGTTATTTGCATTGCAGCACACCCTGCATCTTCTGGCTGCGTTCTGTGAGACTATTTTTTTGAAGTTATGTAATCAAAAAACCCGTCTCATTTTAAGATTAATCTAACAATCACGTAGACAAACATGAATTTTCAGCCCAAACGGACAACATTTACACCGCCATATTCGCTTCTAAAGTTCAAAACAGGATTCATGGGATGCACCGGATGCTGACCAGATGCAAACTCCACTACAGGGTGCGTTCGGATGCGTGTGGATGCAAAATCTAGTTTTTTTGCTGATGAAGCCTATAAGAGAACTCTATAAGGTTAGAGGTAATATTGAGTACTCGATAGCCTGTGCAGGAAGAGTATAATATCTATTGCAGGAGGATAGGTTGATTTCCCCACCTGGCAGCTATTAGGTATTTTTTTGATATTTGTCAAAATTGTTTCTAACTATAGTTGGACTAAATTGATCTAACCCGGCAGACAGCTAATAGGCTTCATTAAGGGCCCCGTTTCCGAGGAGCAGGGACAAAATAACATAGGTTATTCTGATTAAGTGGGCAAAAAAATCATCCAAATTGGACAAAAACTGAGTGAGATAGAGCTTTTTAAAGTTAGACAACTTCAAAGAGCTCTATCTCACTTGGTTTTGGTCCAATTTCGACGATTTCGTTTTTAATATGGAGTTAATAACCTGCTCTTGGCGCCCTGTTTGTCAGAAACGGGCCCGGTAATGAACACTAGATAGCTAATTTGTTTTAGGTTCCTAGCATGCAAGATTCTAGGTGTAATATTGGCTCAATCGGACTGGGACCTGAAAAGGAAAAGTCTGCTAGACTTGGATGAGGCACTCTTGGATAAGCTCCATGGCCTATTTATCTGTGCGAGAATGGCTATATTATGTCTTTTACTGCGATGTGGGCAGACTGGTATCTTATTATCCTAGCGGGAATAGCTTATCTAATATTTAGGAGTGAGAGATATGGCATCATAAGACGATGGTATATCTGAACCCAAGCTCCCAGAGTTGTGAGCTTCTTAGAGGCATTTGGAAGACGACTCGAAACACTGAATGAGAGCATATTTCAAGAGATGTTGAACTAATTGGGATGATGTTTCGATAACACTACTCCTCTCATTTACTAGTTGCATATGCAGTAGCGGAATAATGCTGTGAGAGCAGGATATTGGAACTAATTGCTCAGATCTCATGTTGCTATTGGTATATAGGCATTTGGACCGTATATTCATATATAGTCTATCATGACGAAGTGATCGAATATTGTCTACTGGTGGAGTTGGGACACCCTCAGATGAAATAGCAGTTCAGAAGTTTCTCTGAGTGGAGCTGTGCAAGATTTCACAGTCAAACGTTGTTCACACTTTGTTCTGATGAACTGAATTGTTAAGAAAATACTTTTTAACTAAAGAAGTCGAAGTAGCATGAATATTAGTATAAATAGTTGGTCTGTTCCCTAGTGGTTGAGGTCCCATGAAGGCACAGAGAAGATTCCTTAACAATATAAGAAGTTAACAAGTGAGTTATATTCTAACTCTTTGATATTTGACTATACTTGATCTTTCTACCTTTAACACAATGATTAGCAATGAGCCCTCCTGACTGTTAATTCGTTGACTCAAATATCCTCGGCCTAGTTAGTGCGGAATCCTACCTTGTCATCTATCCCCTAACATGTTTTTATTAATAATGAGGCTTTTGTAAAGGTTAGGGGGTAAGATAAACAATACATACTGGCAGGTTGCGAAAGTGTTTGGATTCAGGGACAACCCGGGCATCCAGACACTTTTGAAAATAACAAGTACACATAGTGTTAGTTACGGGGCAGGGACGGGTTTTGACTGGCCAAGTCCAGTCCTCCAATGATACTAGGAGTGTATTTTTCAACTAATTCCTGCCCATACCCCCTGTGTACCCTACCTACACTCATTTCCTGGATAGGACCTGTTTGTTACGACCTATTTTTAACAGAAACCGCTCTGGGGTGTGGGTGGGGCAGGGCCCTGAGTGGGGCCAAGGGCAGGAAATGCAGAAAAGGACAACCCACTCTAGGCCATTGAGCTGGGTAGGGTGTTGAAAAGCTTATGGGGCCTGTATTGTTCGGGCCACTATCTGTCCAATAATGCACTCTAAGCATACAAGTTGGGTGAAAGGTCAGCTAACAAATGGATAGCGCGATTACAATGTCAGACATGATTATTGGGCAAAACATGAAGAGTTTAGCACTGTTGAATAATTCAGCCAATATGGATTATATTGCAGGCCAGGATAGCTAGTAGGAGAGGGAAAGCAGGTTGAGAGGACCGCGGGATATAATAATACTGAGGACATATTGAGGGGTTAGTTTGGTAGTGGTACAGAGCAAGATGGATTGGAAGATACTACCAGCAGTGAGGATATAGGAGGACGTGGTTGGTGCGAGGCCCAGCAAGAAAATAGACCGAATCTGAAAGTACTAGTTGGTGCACCTCTGTTTCAAAACCCTGGGTACGCAGAATCATAGTTTGAAGAAACTGATCAAGATTATAGGCGGAATAGTTTTATTACCACTCAGTTCTCGTGTGTATAATATAGGTAATGAAATTAAAATAAAATTTTATAGGCTAAAAGGGTCAGGAATGATCAAACAATAGTAGTACATGGGATGGTAGGCAGGAAAGGCATGAGAATAAATTTATAAGTGACGAAAGCATAAGTAAGATATCTAGCCAGTAATTGTAGGTTTAGAAGGCATGGAAATCTGTAGGGCGGATAGTTATAAATTGAGTAGGCTTTAGTAGGTTGTCTAGTGGACAGCAGTAGATTAAAAGGCATGAGAATTGGTTTGGGGGGCTGTTAGAAGTCAGGGAAGACAATAGGAACCTGTGAGTAGACTATAAGAGGCTGGGGGGTCGGAAAGAATCCTGGAGGAGATGAGATAGTATGAGAATATTGTGAGGAATAAGGACGGAGGAGGTAATAAGAGGAAAAGAGCCACCAGATATTTGAGAGGATTGAGGGAATCCAGAAGTGAGGGCAAAACAGTAGTGATATTGGAAGGGTTCCGGATGAGAGATGGATTTGGATAGTGGCCCGCAACGGAGTTAATAAAGAGAGAACATCATTGGAAGAAAGTTGCAAGAGCCGTGTATCGTGGGTGGCAGCTTGGAAGAGAGATGTTGCTGTTGCAAGACATCTGTCAGAAGGCAGCATGGGAACTGGTAACTTAGAAGTAAAGTGATGAAGAGGCTAGGACCGAGGAGTAGAGTATGTAGAGGGTCGCTGTGGCAGATGAGTCAAATGCATTTTACATACAGAGGGGCCAAGTCAAATAAGTGAGAAGCCTTCTGGTTTGGGTTGGAACACATTGGACACTGTCCTTGCACTTCTGGATAGAATGAGCCAAGCTAGACACATTTAGAACGAGAATATATGTTATAAGCACCTGGAACGTCTAGTCGAGAGGCTCATGGGGTAGAGAGGCGGAACACGATATCCCTTTTTTAGCTAATGAGGTGAGAATAAGCTTTCATCGCAAATTATAGGCCCCATAGCTAGTATATCCTTTGCACCAATATTAGCTTGAGGCCTGATATTTACATGCTTGGGATTGGTGACCAAATTCATTGCTCAGGAGTTTTCCTATGTAAATGTCGTCAGTTTTCAGAGCAGCTGGGACAAGGATGGCCTAGAGGTACGTGAGAGAGGCATCTCAGACCCGGGCGCAAATCAATCACAACTTGTCACCTTCACCATTTTCAATGAAATATTCCTCCCCTGCCTTGAGGGGCCTATGACTCCTATTAACTGGTCCTACATTGGCAATTTTCTCTTTTATTTGGATTGCAATACATGTTCAGTTTTTTTTTATATTTTTCTTTATATCATATATTGGTTGTTAAGGTACAAGAAATCGCATGGAGCACTAGCTATGGTGAAAACAAAACCCAAAATCCAAAACAAACTAACAAAGGAAACAACCGGCACCAAAAACTCTTCAACTGGGGTCCGTACCAGTCCCAGGCCCACATACGGGCACGAAATTCAACCAAGTAAATCAAGGGAAACCCTCCCTAAACCAGCTGATAGCATGAAAAACAAAAGTATAAACCTAGCTTTCCTGAGACGACATAAAGTAACCAAAGGAAACTACATTAGAAGAACTGGAAGAAACAGAGGAGACAGAGGATGACAGGCGTGAAAACATGCCCGGGGGGAAGGCTGTAGCGGTAGACTTAATGAAGCGGGCGAGGGCTCCCAAGAGGGGGGCCAAGGACCAGACGGGGGCGTCAGGGCCAATGTCGAGGACGCCCTGAAGGTGGCGGGTCCTGGCAAGCTCCTTGGCCGAGTGGTGGAGGATGGCGTGCTCAAATCTCTCGGGGGCACTCTGGCACCTGGGGCAGGTGGTGGGGGCATCGTTGTCCCAAGAAGGGTGGGCGCGGAGGTAGCTCTTCCCAGATCTCATCTGGTGGAGGCGGCCCACGGAGAACTTGTCTAGGCCCATAAACAGGTGGGGCTTGAGTGAGGGGCGGTATGGGTACCTGGCTGGAGCCGGAGCAGCCTTGTCCCACTCTTCCATTAAGAGGTTCTTGCAACAGAGCTTTAGCTGGGGGTAGGAGCGGACTGGTGGGGGTTCGGGGTATGACTCGCAGAGTAAGTGTTGGGAGGTGACTGGAAGGGGGTCAAGGCCATCGGGGCTCAGGAGGAACAACATGGAGTGAGGGAGGGCGTCGAGGGTGAGGTAGGCCCTGTTCTTTGAGGGCGGTCTTGGCTGGGTTCACGGGAGAGGCATCAGTAAAAGTTAATCCTGCGTCTGAGGCGCGACCGCTGCGTCCGGACGCATCCGACGTCGTTTTTCCGTCCTCTGAGTCCCCAGCGTCCGGACGCTATTCCCAACGCCGATTGCATCCAGACGTGACGTCGGACCTTACCCACATCCCGCCGCCACCCCACATCTCCTGCTCTTCTCCCCCCTCTTATCTCACGTCCTGACATCTCTTTTCCTGCATCGCATCTCCGCAGCATCCTGACGCCTCTCCAACGTACCCCCTTTTCCTTCTGCTTCCGGGAATTCTCATAACAACTTGCCGCCAATATCACCCTAGTCATTCCTGCCGGTGTGCCTCCTACTACTACTATCGTGCATAATTTGTTTGTTTCTAGATGTTTCTATTCCTCTATGTCTATATCTCTACTATATACTTGTCTATTATACACGTTTATCTTCTAGTCGTAATCGTGACGCTACATCTCCGTTGGGGAGCGATGTAGCCCTCATCTAGGCTAGGTCACTCTCTGAGTTTATTTTATTATACAAGCCCCCTCTGTGATCCTATTAGATCTCGTTAAACGTGCGTAAATCGATCCGACTGTTGACAAGCCAGCGCCGCTCTGTCTACGGTTTCAGATGCGCCAGGCCTAAGATCGTCCCGATATCCACAATTGTGAGCTCTCGGGTAACGTCTCTGAGCTGAATGGTTACCAGACCGTGCACGTCCGACGGTCGTCCGGAGTCTACCAGGCTCATGAATTGAACCCCGGCGAGGCGATAGACGGTATCCTGCTGCATATAGCCTGACCGGATTTTGAACAGAGCTATGAGCCTTGCCGGGAGATGACCCCTGAGCGCACCATACATATTCTCCCCACCAGCCTGTATCCAAACGCAATCGTTCTGACAGAACTAGTTACGGAAGAGTTGAGCACCTGTGCATCAGGGCCCTGTGTATGTCGTAAACATCGGACTCCTGGAACGCAAGAACCGGGATCTCCAGTTGCGTCACTAGTTCCACTGGCAAAGCGTGAAGTATCGCCGGATTTTCCGGCAGTCGGTGCTCGGGAGGCAGGCTCAGTCGGCTATATCATATCAATTCCCGACAAATCGTCTCCGGGGATATATCGCATGCTCTGCCAAAATCAACGATGTCGTGGATATTATCACGACGTCCCTTCAGAATCCTCCGATGGGCTAGTGGGGTTGGCGCGAGCCTGGTCTTCTCTAAATGTTCTACTACCTCAGTTGGTAAATCAGCTCCTTGACGTTGAAGGAATTCCAAGTTCCAAATTCTCATGCAGATCGCATGTTGTCGACCGTAGCTGTTTAGTATCTGTCGTGCTGCGTCGATTGTATTTGAGCGTCGCCATCCATCCTTGATTTGCTCCTTATGTCCGAGCTCTCCATACTCGGTAGAATACATGGGAATATTGCCGAACATGTATATGTGATCGCGAAAGTGACTTATTAGATGTATCTTAACAAAGTTGAAATTAGATTTGGAATGTATCAATTCCATACGTTGGTCGTTCTCTTCTTCACGATCATCGTCGCGGATCCCGCCCCGTTAGGATGGGGGCACTCGCTCCCTCATCTGGGCTCTCTGACGACGCAGCACCTTGCGCAACTCATCAGCGTTCTCTTGCGTCCGTTGGGATATGCGAAACTCCAAGAAGATATCCTTCGTCTGGTGGAACTGCATCGCATATTCTTCCATATAAGATATAGTCTCAGGTGTGTGACTTCGGTATTGAGCCATCATGGTGAAGTCAAGCAGTTACCTGACACAGGTGAGCGCACGTCTCAAGGGTTGCACCTGCGTACTATCAGGCTGTCTCAACGCCACAGCGAGAACTCCCAACAAACAACGCCCGAGATTCCTCATCTCTTTTCCTTGCCACTGCGTAACCTCCCTGTAGGGCTTTTTGGGGACAAAGAATCCCGGGTAAGGGGGCAAAGCTTTTCAGGCGTCCTCGAAGGCCTGCTGTCGCGCATCCTTTTTGCCAAATCCCTGAATCCAGTCCATCATATGCTTGAAGAGTCCTAGATATATTGTATGGAGCATATCTGGCTTGTGCAGATCAGGCATCGAAACTCTCACGAGTCCTTGAAAAACGTTTTGCCCCCTCTTGATACCATGAGTTCATTCGTGTAGCGAGCGTGAGTAGCGTCGTGGGTCTCGGAATCTAGGGGCGGGTTTTCGCGTTCGTAGCGTTCATATCTTGCGTAATCTCTAGCACGATGGTGGCCGGCTCGGCTTCCTAATTCCTCTGGAGGCACCTCACATTTAGGACAGGCGTTGGATTTGTCCCGTGTAGGGTAACGTTTTCCATATGGTCCGCAATCCACCCTGACATTATCGGGAAGCATCTCCGGATCTTCCCGTCAGCACAATCAATAGGGGCGCCCTCCCGCGCCGCACCGTGCAATGGCGCAAAAATGAGTTCGAATACGCCACAGAGTGTGTCAGCATTTATCAGTCTCTGGAGTTTGTTGGCCCTAGAGGACTTTGCGAGCTTGGGCGGAATGGGCAATAGCCCAAGAAGCAGAATCGCCATTCATCCAGGTCTGTTACGTATTGTGGACCGAAGATTTCCGATCGTCATATAAACCGGCCATGCTTTCTTGTCTCTGGATAAGTTGGTGAGATTCGTCTGATCTGACATCCCAATGATTGGAACCACAGTCGCCCCTTCCAGGAGTGTTTCCTGTGATCTATTAGTATGCTTTCACATAAAAGAAACTACGCGGCAGTACTTGGACGTCCCACCACCAGTCAGCCGTATGCATTTCTGCATAAATTCTCTCTCCGCTCTGGTCGTATTCACGGCGTGGCGCATAGAGCAAGTCATCACGATAGGCTATCCGGCGAAGAAGATATCTCACGCAGTCTAGGACGTTCCGATAGAAGAATGGTAATGTTCTCTGACCGTCCTCCATATGTCCCTCCAACCATTGCAGATACGGGCTATACAGATCCAAGTGTGGGAGAAGATTCTCCAACGTATGCATAGAGCTATAGCCGACGGATGTCGAGTTTCCGATACCATTCAAAAAGTAATCGTTAATCCCCGTCTTTGAGACTTTCCTCTCAATGAACCAAGATGCAAGTTTGAAACCTTGTGCAGAAGCAAACGGAGCCCATGGGTTCTCGCACAAATCCCTGTATTCTTCCTTATACTCCTTAACCTCACCAATGGCTTCCCTGGCGCCCGGATAATCCTCCTGTTCCGCAGCGACTGGGTACGTGTTGTCCTCGAATACTTCTGTTTCGGGTTCCCGCCTAAGCGTATCATCCGGTGTGTCACTGCGCTCACTACCGGCTGTATCTCCGGCAGGATCTGATTCGTAGTCTGAATCGGAGTGTTCGATGGATTCGTTGGCGTCAGATAGGTCGGTCCCCCGGTCGGTAAGGACGTCCGCAGGTGGATTCCGTATGGTGGATGCGAGTACGATATCGAGATTTGCATGCGCACTTCGCAAGTGTATCTTGTATGCCCCTGTATGCCCGTATCTTTTGCGACAAAATGAACATTTGACAGGCATAATAGAAAGAAGCGCCGCCAATTTCGGGAGTCCAGTGTGGGTGATAGTAGTGTGATATTGTCGTCGTCTCGATGTTAATGCGTGCGGATGACTGGAGATGCTGGGCCAAGCGCTGTGCACACAGATCTATCACCAGCCGTCGAACAGGTTTAGCGTTGTGTGTCGCGACGTCACGTGGTATCAGCTGGTTATCATCTTGCGTTCACAGGCAATGACAGAAACACTAATGGACGCCGGAGGTGTCAGTTCTTGATGCATCTTAATTCTTGAAAACAATTCAAACAATTTATGATTCTTTCAAACCATCTTGAATGGCTGAGAGTTGTATATATAATGTGGGTTGATCACGACAGCAGCAAGTTCATACTAAGGATAATCCGACATCCACAACATCCACAACATCCACAACATTCTCTATATTCACATGACTAGAATCTCCAAATCAACTATCAATATAAACAAACCCTCAACGGACATGGCGCAAAATATCAACATGCAGTACGTATTCATGCAAAATGCCGGAGTCCTTGCGCCGGGACAGACAGATCAACTC
>Ga0307513_10004158_pt1 | contig 19385 bp, 19 predicted proteins | sample 15_EM_MG_FD_202174 | JGI IMG/M metagenome (GOLD analysis project Ga0307513, IMG submission 202174) | Populus trichocarpa ectomycorrhiza microbial communities from riparian zone in the Pacific Northwest, United States - 15_EM | ecosystem: Host-associated > Plants > Roots > Unclassified | place...
CCAGTGCAAAGCATGACAAGCTGTACACCTTGCGTCCAACCTCCCCAGATCATGGCCTGTCCACCTAGCTCTGTGGCACAAGAAGGATAAAGGTATCTGTGGCTGTACCATGTATACCTCCTCAGCTTGAGCTAGGGGAACCAGCTGCATTGTATCAGCTGGCACCGCTGCAATCCCCACTCTCGCTTCCCTTGCAGCAGTCTGTATTATTCACCTTGATTAGTTTCAATTTCCTCAACCGCTTGGATCACAACTAAGGGATAGGATAATGTACCAGACACAACCTACAGGCCAAAAGTAGCCTTCTCTGGGCATTGTGATCGTAATCACCTGCCGGCTTATATCTCCTGCATCGCCTACACCTTCTCAACCCTGCTGCATTTTCAGAAGCTATTATATCCATTAGTATTCTCTCTAAACCAACCTCGCTTGTAGGCTTACCAGCTGGTATCTCTTGCCGCATAACCCCTAATCCTGCCCTTACGACTGAAATACCAACTGCTTTCCTAACAGTTAGTATTTTTTCCTTCTTATATATATTACTGGAAATCATACCTTCTGAAGCCTCCCTCAGCACTACATCCAGTCCTTCCATTGCTGCTACCTGACCCGTACCTTTCATTCCGGTTAGCCATATTTCTGAATAAAGAAGATAGTGAATCACACCTTCTGAGCCTATTCCTGGCACAACCCCTTGTCCTGCCATTGCCACTGGATTTCCTGCTGCTTCTACTTCTATTAGTCACTCTTTACCAAAATAACTGAAAGTGACAGTACCTGCTGCCTCCTCTCCATGTCGACCCCTAGCCATTGTATTGGCCCCTTGTACCCTTCTTGTTCTCCTTGAATTCTCCTATTGGTTTATTAAATAATAGATTAGAGTAGGATCATAATATGGAGTAAAGAGTGGAGCGAGAAGATAGAACGCACCAAGCACAAGCGGCATGTACGGCGTAAAGCTCCTCGCAGATCCGCATCAAAGTCTGATGCAAGTTTATCCCTCCGGCACCGGGTACATCTTGGCATTGTATGGGAGTTGAGAGTAATGCCAAATTCGGAATATTGCCGGCAGCGATGACAGGCAAAAGAAAACCTGGTGTCGTGATAGTGGATAGTTGTAGCTCACGAGAAGTGGCAATCGGTAGATAGAAGGAGGGATGATTAGAGGAGAGAGAAGGAGGAGCTGTAGTTATCAAGAAAGACAACAGTGAAAATTTTCAGACCTGAGGCTTGGCATCCAAGTCTCGGCAACGTGCGTTGCATCACATGCTTGTGCTCACAAATACTACTGGTAGTAGTGTGCATCACGGTTATCAGATCGCACTTTGATCTCGTTTTTTGAGATAAACTGCTCAGTACATATAAGACTAGCTGCCCCTCGACCGAGCGGTCAAGCGCATATTTCGATGTTTACTATTTGCTTGTATGTAAAAGTCCAACCTGATGATATATTGTGAGTGATAGTTGCATGAGCGGCCTCTCAACCGAGCGGTCCAGTGTGGGGTCAATGATGAAAGTATAAGAGATGACGAAGGCACTGTTACAAAAGGAATAGCCAATTTGGGTTCCGCTATTATATTCATCTCCCATACTGGGGAGTGGCGACCTTCAATCTAACTTAAGCCTAAACGCTATATTCTTATGCAGACGAAAAAAATTAAAAATTAAAAATGGCTAAAACACCCCCATAGCAAGCACAGCAACAGTAGACCTACACCAAATGCTGGAGTATAATGGGATAGGAATCCGGAAGCGAGGAAGAGGAGTGGAAGGAAAGGAAGGGGAGTCTGTCCACAAGATTTCTGAGCACTGGGGGAAGGGAGGGGAATGTGGTATAGAGGATGTTGAAGCTGCTAACGATATATATGGACATGAGTACAAAGGCGCGCAGAGGGGCGCATAGCTAATTGTATTATTCAGGTAAAGCCCGGCTGGGGTATGCAGATTAGCGAGCGCGTTGTTGCCTCATGACCCACCAGCGCCACCCCGCGGAAGCTAAAGAGACTCGGGTTAGGCCGTCTTTGTTGAGTCTGCCGGGGTTAGCACCTTCTTGTTCTAATAGCAGCTTGGCTACTTCATCACGCTGCCCCCGAGCGGCCCACGAGACCGGTTTTCGGCCACAATTGTCTGCCACATAGGGGATGACACCTTCCCGTCCTAACAGCAGCTCCAGTACTTCCCAATGGCCATGCTCGGCAACCCACGAGTGCGGTGTTCGGCCACGCTTGTCTGGGATATTGGGGTGAATGTCTTCCCGCCCCAACAACAGTTTCGCCACACTCCCCTCTCCACCATACCAATTGACGGCGGCTCACGACAGAGGTGTTCGGCCATCATTGTCCGGCATATTTGGTTTAACGTCTTTCCGTCAAAACAGTAGCTTCACCGCTTGCTCCGCTTCACCATTCCAGTTCGAGCCAGCCCACAAGAGTGGTGTTCGGCCATCATTGTCTGGCATATCGGGTTTGACGCCCTCCCTTTCTAGTAGTAGTTTCACAGTATTCTCCGCTTGACCATACCAATTGGAGGCTGCCCACGAGAGTGGTGTTCGGCCACAATTGTCTGGCATATCGGGGTTGACGTCTTCCCGTCCCCACAGTGGCTTCATCACATCCTCCCCAGCGATCCATAAATTGGAGGCAGCCCACAAGAGTGGTGTTCGGCCACCATTTTCTGTCATCAAGGGGTTAGCCTCTTCCCGCTCCAACAGTACCTTCATCACGTTCTCTGCTTGACCACGCCAATTTGAGTCAGCCCACGAGAGCGGTGTCTGACCACGCTTGTCTGATATATGGGGGTTGATGCCTTTACGTTCTAACAGTGGCTTGACCGCTCCATCATCCCCCTTCTGGGCAGCCCTTGAGAGGGGTGTTCAGTCACCGGTATCGGGCATATCTGGGTTGACGTCCTCCTGCCCCAACAGTAGTTCCACTGGGTATTCCGCTGCACTATGGGAATTCGAGGAGGCCCACGAGAGCGGTGTTCTGCCGCACTTGAAGGAGTGGAGGGAAGGTGGATCTAAGGTGTTAGCGACTGCGCGGACATGAGCTGCCCATAGGGAAAGGTCAGTGCCAAGTAATGGAAGGACTGTCGGGAGTTATTCTTGCAGTTGAGAAAAATATGTCATGGCTGATCTATAATGCTGCTTTGGCTAACTCTTGTACTTCATTCTGGATTTCATTTCGTCCTTTCAAATGTAATAAATTCCGCTGATTAGTTAACAGTTGCTTCTGGGGGTTCCTAGGGTTACTGTCCGTGTATATTTTCTTCCACAACATAAAAGACTCCTTGCTCAATCTTGCTCTTTACCTTATTTGCGTGTTTTGGGGTGGGCTTTGGTGGCTTGGTAACTGAACTATCTTCGAATAAATGGGAAAATACTCGCGAGGAACAGCGAGCCAAATCTAAGCAAGAGAAACCACAGTAATCTTTGAGCTGACAGTCTCTCATCAAAGAACACGATTAAGTCTCTCATTGGACTCCACTAACCTCAACTTTGCTGGAACCACAATAGAACTCTCTTTCTCCTGTAACATAGTCTGAACGACCCTTGTTTTCAGTTGAAAAATCACCGGCAATTTCTCCACATATGGAGAGGTTTCCTGCGTCTATTTCCTATCTTGTTAGTATGTCATCATTAGTTTCATTTGTCAGTGGTTATCGATCAAGAGGAGGAACGAACAGGTATGGATTCGCATATCAGGCAGGACGCCATCAGAGGTTAAGGCGAAGGAGGTATCAGAGTACTTAGCAGAAGGGAGACCAAAACTCCACTGTGTCTGCCCCACTCTGGAAGGCTCTCAGCGAGTGGAGAAGATTGAAAGGCCTCATGTATTGTCTATATAAACCGTCAGTTTCAGTGTAGATGAAAGCCAGAAAGATACAGATCTGATCAATGTATACTTGTTGCCTTGGTGGCTTTTTCAGTATTTCCCAGCTTTCACGCCCACCTTTCTCTCTTCAGATTTCATAACAAAGACTTCCACTGTGACAGCCCCCACCAACATTGTCTTCAAAAAAGAGGTAGATAATGTTGTAGAAGAGTGTATGAGGGGAGGTATGTAAACGGAATGGGAGGGGCGCTGCTGTGCGGTGCACCATGTGATGAAATTCTCATTCATGATCAGAAATACACAGGCCATACTCACGATCACAAATGTGCCAATATTTTGATTATGTAACCAGCGCATTTTTGGACGAAATTTTGCTTGCTGTCATTTTGATGACAAATCTGCGCATATTTTGAAGGAACTGCTCAGTACATATATGATTTCTTTCATGGCTCCTGTCCTGCAGAATATAACGTCTTCTATTCTGATATCCCAGACCCACGCCAAGAACCCACGAACCTTGACCCTGTCCTTCCATGACGCGGTCAGCCTTAACCTGAGATTGTCATCTCTGAACCCTCAGGCTAAATGAGTGTTATCACTTAGGACCTTTCGGTCGTTGTGTGCCTGGGTCTAATGTCCAGTGCCAAGACCCCGTTACACAAGGTAGCGTGTAACGAGGATCCAACCCACACAACACCATGTCTCAACATGTCGAACTTCTGAGCACTGCATTTACTGCCTTGACAGAATTGTCGGCTGTTACCAACCCCCCATGTGATCAACTACCTGGAGATCGAATTAGACAGCAGCTCTGCACCGTCCACGATCTTGCTAGTTCACTCAATGGGGTCCCGGCACTCCCTTCCGTTTCCCGACAAGGCACCCCTGCACCGCTCCAACAAAAGCCTAGCTTCCAACAACTACAACAAAGTGTGCAAAATCTAACCAACGAAAGAGAAGCCTTTGCAGAAGAACAAGATGCAGTTACCGAACAACGGGATGCTTTACTTACAGAGGGAGAAGGACCGGAGGCAAGGTACTGAGCCAGCGAGACTGCCCTAGAGCGCGACAGAGCCACCATAGTCACCCTTACAACCGCGTTGACCAACACTAACACTCCTCTGGCAACCGCAACTGCTGCAGTTGCAAACGCAGGGGGACCGGCTCCACCAGCAGGGGACCGACCCCCTAAGCGAGAATCAATCCAGATGCCACAGGAGTTCAACAGATCCCAAGACCAACTTCCCCCGTTCATCGTACAATTACGTACCAAGTTCCTCAGTGATGCCCACACATTTGTGGATGTCCAACATCGGTTCACATATGCTGTTGGGTTCCTGAAAAGGAAATCCTACTAACAAATCCCTCCACTTATTAACGAAGGCAACATTGATATGGCTAGTTGGGAAGCCCTGATCAACCGCCTCAAGAACGGCTTCGGTGACCCTGATAGGGTCCGTACCGCCGAACAGAATCTACAAAGCCTATGTCAAAAGAAACACAACTTCTCTGACTACTTACCGTATTTCCAACGATATGCTGCCCAGGTATCCTGGAATGATGCTGCCCAACGAACTTCATTGTACGAAGAATGAAGCACCGAAATCAAGGACGCTCTTGTAACCATGGACACGGGGACGAACTTGACGAATATATCATATTGCTCAAACGGGTGGATAACAAGATCCGTTCCGGCGCAGCCGAACCCAACAGGTCATCTTCCACATGGGGATCACCTACCACGACCACGACAACGACACCAAAACCGGCTGCTCCTCCTACAACTACCACCACCCCTACAGGTACTCAAGCGGGCCCCATGGACCTTTCGGCTGGACGATGCCGCCTATCACAAGCGCAACGTGAAGATCGCATGCAACGTGGTCAATGCTTCTACTGCTGGGAGCAAACCACATGGCTCGACAATGTCCGAACAGACAAAGTCACCAGAGAGCCTACGCGGCTGCTATTCATCCACCTCCACCAGTGGCTCCTGAAAACTCTTGTCCCGAGTCTGAACACTCGGAAAACTAACTGTCCCATGTACAGTCCCAGGCACAGTCATGGGACAAGAATCGTCTTCTTTCATAAGTTCTTAATCTGGTTTATCTCTTGACCACATCGAGAATGGGGTTGAAGCTAATCATCTGGGAATGGCATGTATGATTGTTGGCCACCATACCGAGATTAGATCCATGGCTGTAATAGACTCAGGAGCAACTGGATACGCATTCATCGACAACGCTTTGCCGAGCGCCATAACTTTCCTTTGTTTGAACTTAAAGAATCACAACCTTGGATAGTAATCGACGGACGGCCTGTGAGTTCTGAAGCAATTACTCACATCACCAAGATCAGGTTGTTGATTAACAACCTCGATGAAATGATTCCTGCTTTTGTTACCATGCTTGGGGGATACCATCTAACACTGGGTATACCCTGGTTAAAACACCACCATTTCAAGATTGACTTTGCCTCTGACTCCCTTAATTTTGAATATGAATATTGTTTGAAGAACTGCGTTAACGACGCTACAATGGCCTACGGAATCGAGAAAGAGTTACTACATTTCCTACAGGCTTATGCTACACAAGGTGGTCTCAAACATGAGGTCCTCCACAACGCCAAAGTACTTCAGATACTTCCCAAACAATACCACGAATTCCTTCCTTGATTCCTTGAGTAACCAGAAGATCAACTCCCACCTCACGGAAGGTTTCATCATAAGATACCACTCCGCATAGGATTTGGCACTCCTTTCGGACCAATATACGGTCTCAGCCCCCCAGAGCTGTCAGCCTTATACGAATGGCTAGACAAAAATCGGTATAAGAAATTCATCCACCAACCATCCTCCCCTGCGGCTTCTCCGATTTTGTTTGTTAAACAATGAGAAGGTTCTCTACGCTTATGTGTTGACTATAGGGGACTTAACGAGGGAACGATCAAAAACCGCTACGCTTTGCCCTTGGTCAAAGAAACCTTTATGCAACTTTCACGAGCAAAGATATTCACTAAACTGGATATCACCGGAGCCTACAACTTAATCCGCGTGAGAGCAGGTGAATAGTGGAACACAGCTTTCTGTACACAATACGGGCTTTTTGAATCCTTCGTCATGCCCTTTGGGCTTACCCATGCTCTGGCTACCTTTCAACCGTACATCAATGAAGCCCTACGCCCATTTCTGGATAGGCTCTGTACAGCATACCTTGACCATATCTGGATATAATCTGAGAACGAGGAGCAAGATATCGAACACGTAAAGTATATTCTGGAAGCTTTAACGCAAGCTGGACTTCAGGTGAAACCTGACAAATGCGAACCTCACACCAACAACGTCGATGATGCCCATTTTATCATCACCACGGAAGCCCTACAAATGGATCCCGCAAAGATTACCACCATCATTGAGTGGCCTATCCCTAAGAAATTACGCGATATCCCCTCCTTCTTAGAATTTGGAAACTTTAATAAGTGCTTTATCCATGACTATTCAAATCGGGCTAGGCTGCTAATCCAATTAACAAAAAAAGGTAAATCATTCGTGTGGTCGGATCTGTGTCAAGCCGCATTCCAAAGATTGAAGGAAGCCTTTACTACGGCCCCCGTCCTGATCCATTTTGATTTTGGCAAAGAGATACTAGTGGAAACTGATGCTTCTGACATCCCCTCACCCGGCATACTGTCCCACCCAGGACCTGATGGGCTTTTATATCCAATTGCATTGTTTTCAAAGAAACACCCACTGGGCGAATGTAACTAGGATATTTACGACAAAGAGTTGATGGCCGTGGAACTTGCGTTTGTGCAATGTCAAGCTTACTTGGTCGGTCGACCAGTGACGGTACGATCGGATCGTCAGAACCTGCGATAATTTACCACACAAAGGTTACTCAATCAACGACAAGCCAGATGGTCTGAGTTCCTATCACAGTTCAACTATACGATTCAGGTTGTACCTGTTAAAGTAAATGGAAAGGCAGATGCGTTGACAAGGATGGCGAGACAAACAGACGAAGAGATATTAGAAGACGAGACACATAGAACACAGGTGGTTCTCAAGTTCCAGTCTCGGGTTTCTTGGCAGATATTCCGCTTCACTTTGGAGCCTCCCCATTGAATCAATTATGGACAGAAGCCTATCAAGCTGACCCCCTTCCAAACCAGGTACTCCCAATGCGGGAACAAGGGGTACGACATAGCCGCCTGATATCCTTGGCCGAATGTACCAAGGATGGTAATCGACTGGGGTATCGAGATCGTCTTTATGTTCCCGCTCACGAACATTGGAAACTGGCCATCATAGGGGAAAATCACGACGCCCATGCTGCTGGTCACCCAGGCAGATCCAAAACACATCCTCTGATTACTCGACAATATCATTGGCCGCGCATGCGAAAAGAGATCGCGGTATATGTGGCCAATTACCATATCTGTCAACGAAGCCAAACAACTCGTCATTCTCTGTTTGGTATCATTCGACCCCTCTCTATTCCCTATCAACCATGGCAAGATATATCAATGGACTTTGTAACCGGTCTACCCTCGAGTAATTGTAACGATGCGATTTGGGTAGTGGTAGATCAGATAACCATGATGCCCCACCTCGTTCCTGGTGCTACCAGCATCGATGCCCCTGCTCTTGCCGACCTCTTCCTGGATAACATATAGAAACATCATGGATTGCCACTGACAATTATATCTGATCGAGGGCCACAGTTCGCTACTGAGTACTGGGGAACCATCTGTCGCAGACTGAAGATCCCCCAACGTCTATGTACTGCCTTCCATCGTAAAACTGATGGTCCACTGGAACGAGTTAACGGTATCCTGAAACAATACCTACTCTCAGATGTGAACTACCAACAGGGTTACTGGTGTCAATGGTTACCAATGGCAGAATTTATGGGAAACAATCATGCATCTGAGACTAGCAGCACCTCTCCCTTCTTTGCCAACTACGGCTACGATCCTCCTATCGACTTTCTTGACCAACAAACTCTCCCGACTGACGACCAAGAGGACCGATCTTGCATTGTCCCTATGACAGAACTTCAGGCACACATTCGAACCGAAATGAGTTATGCGCAAGCAGGGCAACAAGGAAATCCTGACCCACGCAGTGTCCCAGCTCCCTCCTTCCCTGTCGGTAATCAGGTTTGGCTGAACGCCAAAAGTATTAGGACATGTCGACCCTCACGAAAGTTGGACAACAAACGTCAGAGACGATATAAGGTCAAGGGAAAGATAGCAACACACGCTTACCGTCTGGATCCGCCGGACAGAGTGACAATACATAACGTCTTCCACCTGTCGCTGTTGGACCTAGCGGCCCATGACCCCCTCGACGGACAGATAATCCCACCACCTCCACCTGTGCAAGTTGAAGGAGAAGACGAGTGGCAGGTTCAGGAGGTTCTGGATTCTAAGTTTGTCAGAAACCGCTTCGCGATATCTAGTGAAATGGGAGGGCTACGACGAAACAACATGGGAACCGGCCGAACCAATCAATGAACTAAAAGCAGTTGATGATTTCCACAAACGGTACACACTTAAACCAGGACCATTACCTGAGAATCCGGAATAGGCCTCAGGGGACCTGGGCCCTGGGGAGGGCCCTGCTCTCGCGGTCCCCTGGTGAGATACTTGTTGGGATCACTTTGGTGTTCTTTCTTTGTTACACTGTTGCTATGAGGGATTTCCTTTGTAAGGTTTACGACAAATTGTATTGTTTCCTTAGTTACGCAGATAGGTGACTCATACTGGTGTATGAGTCGGGCGGCCAAAGGCTGTGTTAGGATTTCCTTCTATATAAGACAGCTCTCTCCCTTTATTTCCTTGATTCTTTACTCTACCTGTTATTTCTTTCACGACTCCTGTACTTCAGAATATAACGTCTTCTATTCTGATATCCAAGACCCATGCCAAGAACCCACGAACCTTGAGCCTGACCTTCCATTACGCGATCAGCCTTAACCTGAGATTGTCATCTCAGAACCCTGACGCTAAACGAGTGTTATCGTTTAGGACCCTTTACTCGTTGTGTGCCTTGGACTAACTTCCACTGCCAAGACCCCGTTACACTGGTGTTGCATGGTAGAAGCCCACTTTACGGGCCACCACAAACTGTAGTATCTGCAAAAAACATCAGTTTGCATCCTGACCCTTCCTGACACTTCCTCACGCATCCTGTGCATGCTGAACACATCAAATTATCTTTCTGTGCATCCTGACACTATATTTTGCCCAGCTCACTAGTACTTGATTTCACTTTGTTTGCACTTCGAGCCACTTCCAATGGCCCACTATTTTGAGTACATTGAGGGGTTTATAGTTCAGTGGTCAATTTTCTACTGCAATTATTTCAATCATCTATTAGTTCGTCATCTGTAGGATATACAGTCCAAGATTTTGACTATATTTAGAACAAAGCACTAGTTATCTAATAAACTAACCTGTTTTGTCCTGAAAGCCATTTTGTTCTCATATTTGCTTTGCAGCAAGCAAACAGCGATTACAGGAAGCAAACAGGATTTCAGGAAGAGTCAAGATCGACAGGAAGAGCCAAAATGGAAAGTCATTCTTTTTGCTGATGTGGTATCTAGTCTGAGCTGTGCTGCTTGCTCTGGATAATCACTTCTTATGATGAAAACACACTGCTTTGCAAACAGACTTGTCATATATATCAAATATTGAACACATCTTACTTTTCTGATCAGCCACGGACATGGATCGTTCTCATCACCAGATTTCCGATCATGGGTGTTTCTTTTCGCTCCCTGTACGACAGCACATTTCCTGCATGGAAACTAGACCTCCATCATAACGGCCATCATTGTTGACTAAATGAAATCGAAAACCAATATAAATATACACAAAGTAAGGCTGCATAAAACTATCGTTTGTTTAATTCACAGCAGGATCCGGGGGGGAACTCCATCTTTTGAATATAGTTGACATTCTGGTATTCATTTCGTGCAGACAACTTGGCAAAAAAGGATCACAATAGTTGGCAGAAGACTGGACTGAACTTGCTTGTGAGGTCGAAAGTAAAAGCCAGTCCAATGATCGAAAGTAGATCGACTGGACAGTCAGGATTAGGGAAACCGACCCGACAAGGCCCGCCTTGACCTGTTGTATTCAAGTTGGTTTCCACATCCCCGCCTGCCGAGTTGGTCTAATAGGAACCCTTGGACTTGACATGGCTTTCAATCTCACTTGCTAATCCAGTCCACTCGTCTGCCCACCATTCAGAACTGTACATATTCTTGAAGCTATCTATCATAAAGCCATATGGGCTACTCTTGGTAAATGCCGTCTACTTTGCCGCACAGTCCACCACTCTCAAGCCCCCATTCAAGGTCAATATCATTGCAGGCTTCTAAACTGCTCTCTACATATAAACAAAGGTTAAGAGGCTACAGATTCGGCACTAAATATTTCTACCTGGTCTTGCCGAACAGGTGACCTGGCCTAGCCTACTTACCTGCAGTCCCATTGTGACCAAACCAAACCTCATTCCTGGTCCAAGCTCGCTTAAACCCCCACAGCCGCGCATACCTCCTGCTAACTACTCTTCACGAGCGATATCAAACACGCACATCCCGTCAACTCCCCTTCCGCTTACCCCCTGCAATAGCCACGAAGACCGTCCGGTAGTCAATTACCACGTTCCTGCTGTAAGTCCGCTTCATTGTTTTCTCATTTACTTCTTTTTGTGCTCTGACCGTAAATATAGGCCTCAAAGTCTTTCGGCAAACCGCCCCGACAACAAATCCCTTCCGCTACGCGTGATTTTTGTTTTAATTGTTTGTTTGCCCCTTGTTTCCTAGTCTTCTTTCTTCCTTTAGATTGTATACAGAAGGCTAATATTGAAGCGGAAAGCCAATCTCACCCGATGCAAACAAGGGGACCCCGGCCGCCGCCTAAGCCCGCACCGCTCTGGTGGGCTGTGAAGCATGGCCATATCGAGGCTGTCCGTGCTATAATGACTCGTCCGGAGACCGACCCCAATACACATGACATCTGGAGCGAGACTCCCCTCCATTTAGCCTGCAAGCAGGGAAATGCACCAATTGTCCGCTTGCTTTTAGCCCACACAGAGACGAACCCCAATTTTCTCTCGGGCAGAAGAAGTGTAACACCACTCCTAGCTGCGGCAAGAGCCGGCAACCTCGAAATTATAAGGGTCCTCTTGCAGCGAGCTGATGTCGACCCTAATATTGCGTCTATCGGCCACGGAAGAACGCCGCTTCATTATTCTGCCGAACTCGGCCATCAGAATGTTGTGAAAGAGTTCCTCAAAAGGGCAGATATCGTGCCAGATGCCGGCGACTACCGCGGACAAACACCCCTCATACTCTCCGCAGCTGAGGGACATGCGCGAGTAGTAAAACTACTTCTGGAAAGAAACGATGTCGATCCTAATACCCAGGATTCCAAAGGCCAAACCGCACTCTTCGCAGCTGCAACGTCTGGGCATACAAGAGTACTGCGTCTACTATTGGCGAAAACCGGCATCGATCCCAATACTGCAGATGTCTACGGTTATACACCACTCCTCCAGGCTACGGTGAAGGGGCAGACGGAAGCAGTTGCGCTCCTTTTGGGCCACAATGATACCAACCCCAATAGTGCCAACCACTGGCTTCGAAGCCCCCTCCATATCGCTGCGGAAACTGGACATGTCGCAATGGTCAAAACGCTGCTTCAAAGGGGGGATGTGCAGGCAAATGCCCAGGACATCTATACCCAAAGTCCGCTCTCTGTTGCGGCCTGTCGGAATCATGTTGATGTCGTGCGACTACTCCTCAAACACCCCGATATTGACCCTAATCTTGAAGATAGTCAAGGGAGAACTGCACTTGCAAGGGCTACCACTAATAAGTGTGAAGAGGTTATTAGGGAACTTGCATGCCTCAATGTTGGGGAGGACTAGGGCGGATACTGGGTGGTAAGGACTTGGTGTTTCTGTAGAATACATTTGCAATAACTCCACTCAATCACTACTTGTAAATTTATATCAAAGTCAAACTGGAAAGGGGGAAGTAGAATTCATCTGTGACCCATGCTGGCAAATGTCTCCCGGAAATGGCGTTGGTATTGGCAGCCAGCCAATGTTTGTCCGTATTTTTCGCGAGTGTCTCCACTTGGGCTCCATCTATTGAAATCACATTCTGGATATCTGTATTGATGCTGGTAGTGAACGGCCGGGTTACAATTATCGCAGATGGTAACAAGCTCCAGGGTACCCAATCGTCCTATAGTCCTGTCTGTCCCGGGCAGGGTGGATAGGGACGGCCGGGCACTGCGTCCATCTTGTGTAAACACCGCAAGACTGTAGGTTGATGGGCGGGCCCTGCAGTCTTTTTTGGAAATGGTAACTTCCGGTAGGTACCTACCGTCCTGAGTAAGGACGGCCGTCACCTGTAGGTTACCTACCGTCTTGCACGAGGACGGGGGTCCCTTGTAGGTCAAGGAAGTGGAATGGGGTTAGGGTGCTCAGAACCAGGATCGGATATCACCGGAAGCATTGGTTGATTGATAGCGAAATTTGATACATAATAGTAGAGCCTAAGCTTCTCTTCATTAGAATAAAAACCTTTCACATCTTGATAACACTTACCTAATACTCATGAAAATCGAAAATGAATCATAAACTAAAGGCCCGTTTACCTATAGACGGCCGTCTAGCAACCAGAGGCAATGCCGACCGTCAAAGAAAGTCGGTTATGTAAACGAGCTTCCAGTTAAATACTAGACAGTATATTAGCTGGGCGTGCGACAATTCTGTTTTCTTTACATACCTTCAACTGTGTGACTCCTGGTAAAAATTAAATTTGGAATAATTGTTGTAGTAGACGGTGGCGTCTCAAGTATTATCTGGTAAACGGCGCGAAAGTGTTTGACAAATTTTCCACGGTCCTAGATTCTTGTAGCTAGACCGTCGAAAAGTTCTGTTGCCTACTCTAGCTAAACGCCACCTACTTTGCCGCACGCTCCCCCACTGTCAAGCCCCCCTTAACGGTCGGCATCGTTTCAGGCTTTTAGACAGACGACGTCTATAGGGAAACGGGCTCTAAGAAACCTATAGGGCCCGGCCGGCCATCCCGTCCTAGGCTAAAGACGGAGGGACTGGATGCTTGGGAACACTGACAAACTCTGATCATATATTCCAAGGCGACGGGGAGAATGTTTGCTGTGATCGCCATCATGGAGGCAAAAAAGAGGAAAATATGGCTATAGCGAAGGGCAAGTCTGGTGATGAGGAAAGGGGAATATTTGTCCAATTTTTCAAAGCCAAACAGATACATTGAGATAATAACCAATATGAAAGAATAAAAGCCTGATGAGTACAGAGAAGTAAGAAAACTGAAATAATACAAATGATATATTCCATCAATCAACCTTGTTCGATATTTCCACTGGCGGAGGCGGTGGGGGAGTGCCGCTGCCCTTGTCGCACAAGATCGTTGGCACCGATAGATCCCATACAGAGGCAGGTGGTTGTGGAGCTGGCCTAATTGCCTGCCATTCGGTGGCCAAAGACTCCCCAATTCTAGGCAGGTTATTTGCCCTTCTGGCGCGAAACTAGTATGCCATCCCTGGGAGGGTTTTTGAGTACAAAATAGTGTGGCATGTTGACCGTGGTTAGCCTCTGTTGCAGATATCATAGAAGTTTGATTTGTTGGGTTGGGAGATTTTTAGACCCCTGGACATACTCACTTACTCTTAGGTCGTTGGTTTCAGGCACTTGCACTGTGAAAGGGTCCCGCTCATGGTAGGAGGAGTCAATGGTGAACTGAAGATATCCTAGCAATAGGACCTAGCAATGGTTTTACTAAAGAAAAAGCATGGCATGATGCATTTCTTTGCCCCAGTGTTAACTGCCGGCCAGAGTAGTGTTTGGTACATGTTCTCCGGTGTGTGAAGGTTGGCTGCTCTCCTCCAGGTAGTATTTTTGCGACTCGTGCATGCCGGTTTAAGTGGCCTACCGGAGCTGGGTTCATGCTTGGTTGTCAGACCTGCAAGAGTTGACATCGTCCTATTCCAGTAGTATTTCCTCAACCACGGCCCACTAATGTCTAGCAGCGTATTTCCGTGGTGTTCGGCTCTCGTCTTCTGGTTTGTTGGATTGAGGTCCTCTTGCCCTAGTAGTATTTTCGCCACTCCTGCCCTATAAGAGTTTACCTTATCTCCTCTGAATAGTGGCTTCACCACTCCTTCGCACCCGTTTCTAGCAGCCCACCATAGTGGTATTCAACCCAGATTATCTTGCTCGTTGTGATTAACTATGTGTAAAGCCTGCTTGATGGAAATTGCGACCTTCTATCTCTGCCAAACCAGCTACAGTGTCCACAATTGTGATGAGGGATGCACAATGCAGCCCGGTAAACTTAGAGGTTGATATCAGTGTTCAGAGCTATTTGGGGCCCCTGTGGTGCCTGGCTGGCAGACTACCTAGAGCTAGGGACGAGATGGGATCATAAATCTTATATGTACTGAGCAGTTTATCTCAAAAAACGAGATCAAAGTGCGATCTGATAAGCCATTAGCGCTGGAGCATACCACCCACAGTATTTCTGATCACATATGTGGGAGGCAACCCACAATGCAACCTACAATGAATGCGTTGCAACGCACAAATCCAAACCCAAACAATGTGAAAACCTTCTTCCTTGTTTAGCGCACACTTATACTCTTTCACTCTATACCCACCTTCTGCAACTCACCTCCACACTCGGTACACCACAGAGAAAAGCTGTCTTAAGCCTACTAGCCTCTGAAATTCACATCAACCCTGCATATCACAGGTAGTGTTCCGAAGCGTCCAGTCCCTGACTCCTGAAGATAGGACCAGATGGCCTGTGGGTGGCAGTCTACCTTTTTCCACATGATCGATGGACTAGGGGAGATCGAGGTAGGATTCTATTGTGTTTTGCTTGTACATTTCTTCAGCTGAGATACTTACAAACATGCGGTTTATGATTTCATCTGGCTCATGAGTTATGATTTCGCAAAGCGTGTGATGTGCCTAATAAGTAAAAAAGAATACATCTTCAAGATAAAACCCTTTGCCGAAATTGCACTCAAAAACCACCAGCATGGATCTGTGAGGCTGCAGGCAGATCCTCAATGTTTTGAATAACCATCTCTCCCCTCTAACAGTGTGCTAGAAAGAGCAATCATACTATCGCGGTCCCAAGGTTCAGATATTAGATGTATATATTCAGATCCGCGAGAGTCACCTGAGTTTCCCTGTAACTCATCTGAAAAATGACATCCTTTAGTCTGTCAATCATGGTTGCATCTGTGCTTTGCAATATCAGCACAAGGGTTAACGCCAAGGCAGAGAGAGGAATGTGAAAGAGAAATCAGACTTGTCGCAGAATGATTTGTTCAGTCCTATCTTAACACTAAGGAACTTGATATTCAGTTTAATCTGCTTCTCTTTCTTGGAGGAATATTGTTTACTCGGTCGGTTCCATGGCATCACCATGTATCTCACATAGTTGGCCTGCTGCTTGTCGTCCCCCAATGTCCTCACTCACCCCCAGCCGTCCTCAATCTTCTCCAGCCGTCATCTGTGATTCCCCTCATTATTTATCCTCCTGTGCATGGCTGTTATTCCTAATTCCTGCCACCTGAACCCACCCGCTGTCCTGGCCTGCACGCTACAGTCCTTGCCTACACTCTACCATCTTGTGATACCCCCAATAGTTCTCTGCAAAATCCCGGCCATCTTTCTATCTGCCAAGCCGTCCCCCTTAGTGGCGGCTATCACGTGTGCCCACCATACCAAGCAAGACCCAGCGTGTATGGCCCCGCCATCCCAGCCTAGACCGGCCATCCCCTGCCCCACGTGACCTGCATAGGACTTGGGTTAGCGGCCCCTTCCCATCCTGTCTTCTTGGCATTATCCCGCCGTCCCTTTTGGGCCCCTGAATGGTTTGGAACACTGATCTTATGTGACAGCATAAAACGCTAATTCACTAACTATGAAAAAAGGCTACGCACAATAGCTGAACATCTACATAATGAACAGTCACAAACACGACCAGAGGGAAGTGGTATATCTTTATCCTCCCTCATTCCCCTTCTGCATTGGAAGTCTACAAGCCAAGTATGGGCAAGGGATGGCAAGGGATGGAAAGATGGTATCTCCTATACTTGATGCTTATCTGCAAAGACTCAGCTGTCGCCTTCACCGTCCTGCATCAAATCACTTGTGAATTCTTAGTGGAACAATTGGATGTCTATCCTAATACTGTGAACAAAAATGGAGAGACATTCCTTTTCAGGGCCACCCGCAATGGACATGAAGCAGTTGTGAAGGTGCTGCTGGAGCGGCAAGATATCAATCCCAATACAAGGAACAAAAATGTTACCAGGCTATGATCAATTGCGTGTAATGGAGCGGAAGGAGTTATGAAAGTGTTGCTGGAATGGTTCGATGTTGACTCATATTCTGAGCATAAAGATGGCCAAAAACCGCTCTTCATATCCGCCTGCTATGCGCACGATAGAGTTGTGATAGTCCAATAGGAGCTGAAGGAGATCGACACCCACCAGTCCGAACATAGCTGCTTGAGGCCGCTCGCCAGAGCAGCCTGTTAGCAACAGGAAGGAATATTGAAGCTGTTGTAGAACGATGAGATGTCGACCTTAATACTCAAAATAAATTTCGACATACACCACTCTTGAGAGGCACCCACAAGACATTCGAAGGATCCGTAAAGTGGTTGCAGGCGCAATGGGATTTCAACCCGAATACTATGGTTGATGATCGCAACACACTACGATTCTGAGCAAGCTGCGGATGGGATGAAGGTTTGTGAAGGCACTAATGTTGCAGGATGAGACTAACCACAACACTGCGAGTACATATCGTAGAATGCTACTATGCAACACCACCCAGAAGGGAAATGAAGAATTTGTGAAGATGTTGCTTGAGCGATTGGATGTCAACCGAAATACTACAGACCATGATGGAGAAAACTACGATTCTGGGCCACCAATAAGGAGCATCCTGGTTCTGGTAGACCGCGACAAGGTCAACCCGAACACTCCGAACCAACATTGTGCAACGGCACACATGATAGCAGCTCAGAAGGGTCATGAAGGATTGGTGCAGAGGCTGCTAGAACAATTGAATGTCAACCCTGCTCCAGTGGACAAAGATGGCCAAACACCAGTCTTTGGTGGTGCCAAAGAGGGCTACGAAAAGTGGTAAAGATGTTGCTGGAATAATGTGATATTGACCCTAATACTGCAGACAAAGATGGCCAAACACCCCACTTCTTGGCATGCCCATCAGAAGCATGGAGGAGTTGTGAACATGTTGCTCAAGACAGTAGATGTCAGCCTAATACGGCAGACAGAGATTGCCAAAGACTGATGTTCGGGCCTTGGCACAACAGGCGCGAGGAGTCTTCAAGACCCGGTAGGTGTAAGTGGATGTAAACTCCAATATGTGATATAGCGCTAACCAAGGAGATACTTTGCGAGCTCTTGAGGCTGGATGTCATGCTATCATAAAATGACTATAAGAACCAAAAAAAATTCAATTCCATTATCAGGCAGCTATAAATCTACAATCTCCTTCTAACTCAAGCTTCTTGGTTTAAAATATGACCCCTTCAACAGGATTACCAGGTTTGCATGTTTAATCCTGAACGTACCTCTATATTCTCAAACAAACAATCCGACAACACCACACAGCCTCTGCTTCCCTGCACTTCCGCTCATTCCATAATCTTATTTCAACTTGAATTATATTTTTTGTCCAGCCGTCCAATACCTTTTTACCCACCGTTAGCCCTGGTCCTGTTTCTAGAAACCTTTTGCCACAATATTTCTTATGCCCCAATTATGTCCATTGGGAGAGCCACATGATCAAGGGTCGATTGAGTTGTCCTGTTTTGTTGGTTAGCATGGCTCTCCTGCTACCACACCTCAAAGATCTAAGTTCCAAATAACACCTTTTATATTATTATATGTCTACAGAGATTGAGATGAGCCGTAGGCACAGGGGGCGCTAGTCTAATACGTACTGTACAACTTTACCAAAACGCGCTATCTGATGATCTATGCCAAGCTCGACCACTGTGGCAACCGTCACATGATCCAATCACATGCCGTTGTCACCCACCATTCTCACATCATATCGCCAAGCCACTCCCTGCTCGGCAACCTATACTCTTCGTAATATTCTTCCTTGCGTAGCACCTTCTTTCTACCACAATCCTCCCCCTGTTCTTACACCACTTCCCTCTTTTTACAATTCCCATCTGCATCCCCCCTTTCATATCTTTATCCTTATCCTTTTACGATACCCATCTCCATTTAAGCCTTCTAATAACACCCCCCCCATACGCCCTCCTGTTTCCCCCTTCACACACCCTCTTCTCTCCAATATATCCCCTCTCCCTCTCATAACCCATCCTCCAATTTCCTTCCCTATCCCACAACCTGCTTCCCTTTTGCCACCTCCCCCTACCCAAATACCACGCTTCTCACCACCCCTTGCAGCCCCAGTTTTCACTTTCC
>Ga0307513_10004159_pt1 | contig 19385 bp, 17 predicted proteins | sample 15_EM_MG_FD_202174 | JGI IMG/M metagenome (GOLD analysis project Ga0307513, IMG submission 202174) | Populus trichocarpa ectomycorrhiza microbial communities from riparian zone in the Pacific Northwest, United States - 15_EM | ecosystem: Host-associated > Plants > Roots > Unclassified | place...
GGTCCGCGCTGTTCACTGAGCGCCAGCACCTGGACTTCGAAGTGCTCCTCGCCACGCGATATCTTCAACCCATCGCCGACTCGCACCATCCGCGACGGTTTCGCGCGCTGTCCGCCCGCCTCCACTTTCCCGGTTTCCACCGCCTGCTTGGCCAGGCTGCGGGTCTTGAAGAAACGCGCGGCCCAAAGCCAGATGTCCAGGCGGATGGAGGAGCATACAGATTCGGTCATTGTCCATCACAGCTATGAATGACAGCTATTATCCGCTATCGGGGGTAAGTTATCTGTCCCTATTCTCATCAAATTTCTTGCGCGATAAAGAAGCTCTTACAAAATTCGTTGATCAAAGGATAAACAACACAACTTTCACTGAATTCTGGCTCACCATATTGTCAATAATTGTGGTGCCTGGCCTATTCTCTTTTCTTCTTAACGCAGCAAAAAACAACAAATTTATCGGTCATGTAGCGACACAAGTATTGCTTGAGATGCCGAGAACCATTTCAATCTTTGGTAGCTCCGTGCTTGCAATGCTTTTAGCTGCCGCCATTCACTTACATTACTTTCCCGAACCAAACGAAAATCCGTCTTTTATTAAATTCGCGTCAATTGGATTGTTGTTTTGGCTCATTTCGTTTGTTTATGCTTTTAGCATCAAATGGATCCTCAGCCCTTCAGAGGTCTCGCAGCCCAGTTAAATCCGCCATGAAGTTTTTGGCAGCCACTGGACCTGCACATATTTCATTGCGAGGCGTGCCGGAAACAATCGGCCTCCACCTTCGGCGTCTCTCTGATCGTGCCGTACGCTTCATTGTGCTTAAGTTGGGGAAAGTCGAAGTTCTGGGTGAACCATCGGACCTCCGGTCGGCGAGCAGGATGGCCACGTGCGCGATTCCTCGATCACGTGGATGACCTTGTTCACAGTGGCGCAGGTGTAGATCTGATCCTATTTGTTTCGGACAAGCCGAGAAGGAATGAAGGAATTCGTTGATGGCAATCTTCATGTGAGAGCCATCTCTTTTAGGTGGAGAGAGCGACCCAAGAAATGTGAGATTCTTATTAGGATTTTTCTGATTGAATTAAATTTATTTGCCGATAGGGTCGAATCGCTGGCTATGCTGGCGCACGGTTGCCATGGTGGCGACTGACTTTCTAAACTTAGAGATTGAATATGAAAGAACTCACCACTTCCGAAATAGAGCACGTTTCCGGTGCGGGTTTTTGGGCCGATGTCGGAGCAGCACTAGGATTTCTGCATGGTTCAGCGACTCAGATGCAACAGCAAATTGATTCGACGGAAAAACATCATGCTTGGCGCAATGTCTCAAGGCGCTTAATGTTCAACCGCTGCTAACTGCTATTGGAGAAGTTGATGACTGAGTTAACTGATGTTGAAATCGCAGAAGTTTCAGGCGGGTTCCTCCCGCAAATCCTGCTCGCCATTGCTGTCTATGATGCGGTGACGGATTTCGCAAAAGGCTACGCAGAGGGCGAGGCTTCGCAGCGTTAAACGCAAGAACTCAGTTGTGCCTGAAGTGATTTTCAGGCACAACTGAGATTAGCCAAAAAGGAGCAAAGCACATGCGTGACGTAGTGCGGTTGTCTGAGTTTGTGAAGCGCAAGGTTGGCCACTATATGAGCCTTACATCATTCAAAATATTCGCAACACTGATAATCATTGAGCTCGTGTATTTTGCAGCTAAAGATTTCAGCACAGGCTATTTGCGTGGGGCTATGAGCGTCATGGGGAGTTAAACGAGAGCGGGTTGCTTTCGGCTACTAGCTTCCCCAGCGAGACAGGAAGTTAGTGGATCTACGCGATGAAACCGATCCGCATCGCATAAAGCAAAACGGCCACCCTAAGGTGGCCGTTTCGTTGATGCCGGGAAATACCCGCTTATTCTGCGGAAGAAGCAGCGGCCAGGTCTTCCTTGATGCGGGCAGCCTTGCCTTCCAGGTCGCGTCCCGCCCACCCCTAGGGCAAACGGTACAGATCCACCTTCTCGGCGATGGACCGGGCAAGCACCACACTGCTTGGCGCGGCCAGCCCCCCGTACTGTGCGTCAAGCTGCCCCAGGAGCCCTCCAGCCGTTTTCAGATCGCCGTCGTCGATCTTCTGCTTCACCGAAGCCAACCCCTCATCGATAACTTTGCGCAGGTTCTCATCGCAAGACTCAGCGTCGGCATTTTGCGGGATAGTCCGCTCCAATTCATTCAGCACGCGAGTGAAACCACGCCCGTTGGGAACCCAGTGCTCGACGCCGTTCTGGGGCACCACCCGAACCCCTTGCATGCATAGCGCCTCCAGATTTTTTCTTGTGCGTGCATCCTTCGCTCGATTGACCGAATCGTCTCCTCCCGTGGAAAACACGAAACGAGTCCGTTTTTGCAGCAGGCGCGAAAGCGCCTCGGAAGGCAGGGTGAAGCCGCTGTCGCCCCCCAGCGTATCGCTGCCGCCCACCAAGAATGCGCCACGAAAAACATCCGGGTACGCCATCGCCACGCGCTGCGCCGTCCGCGAACCTCCGGAGAAACCGCCGATATATACCCGCTCCGGATCCACGCTATACCTACTGCGCACATACTCGTAGCCATGCAGCGCCAACGGCACGCGCCGGTCGAAGATGTTCTCGGTATTGCTCGATCTGCGCGACGCGACATAAATCATGTGCCTGTCGCGGAATACCTTCCACCAATCGCCGGGCACCTGGATGTCGTCGGCTGGCCAGACGAAAACCATAAGTCCGTACTTACCGTCTGGGTCCGGTTCGGGCACGAACAATTCGAAAGGTTCCTCGCCGGGCTCAATGGTCTGGTCCTTCAAACTGAAGCCGACCTTCTGGCGGAATCTGGCGATGCGGTCCTGCGTGATTGGGGTAAGAAGCCGCGCAGTGAGCTCGGAAGCAGAAGCCAGAGGCGACAGCCCATCGAGGGCGACGTTCCGGCTCGGCGAAGTGGCGGCTATCGATCCGTTCGACACGCAGAGGCAGATGCAAACGACGGCGAGGGATAGCAGACGATTTTTTGCATTGCGTTCAAGCACGGCACACCCGCTTGATTTGCGAAAGATCCGACCGACCACCGCAATGGTCAACCAACCAGACAGGACACGCAACGCCATAACGCAAACGGCCACCCGAAGGTGGCCGTCGCGGAACCGGTTTGGTCCGGAACTTATTCGGCGGAAGCAGCAGCGGCCAGCTTGGCGGCCTTGGCCTGCTGGCCGGCGGCCAGGTCTTCCTTGATGCGGGCAGCCTTGCCTTCCAGGTCGCGCAGGTAGTACAGCTTGCCGGCGCGGACCTTGCCGCGGCGCTTCACTTCGACCGAATCGATGGTGGCGCTGTGGGTCTGGAACACACGCTCGACGCCGAAGCCGTGCGAGATCTTGCGCACGGTGAAGGCCGAGTTGAGGCCGGCGTTCTTCTTGCCGATGACCACGCCTTCATAGGCCTGGACGCGCTCGCGGTTGCCTTCCTTGACCTTCACGTTGACGACGATGGTGTCACCGGGGCCGAAGGCGGGCAGTTCGCGCTTGATTTGGGCGGCTTCGAAATCAGCCAGGATGTTCATGTTGAGCTTGGTCATGGTGGCACCGTATGAGTGTCGTGGGCGTGTCGTTCGACAACTGGAAACTGATGCAGTCACCGGATTGTGCTGCACGATATTATTGTGGGTTCGAGGCGTGGAACGGCCAAGAGCCGGCCATATTACCCGAATTTTCCTTGTAATGCGCGGGCTTAGCCGGATTTTGGGTCCGACTTCCGTTCCTGCCCCCGGAAGGCCTCCAGCAACGCCCGGTCGGCCTTGGATAGGGAGGCCTCATCCAGCAACTCCGGACGCCTGAGCCAGGTCCGGCCCAGCGCTTGCTGCCGGCGCCAGCGGGCGATGCCGGCATGGTCGCCGGAACGCAAGACCGCCGGCACTTCGCCCAGGGCATGACTGGCGGGATGGGTGTAATGCGGGCAGTCCAGCAGCCCATCGCTCTCGAAACTGTCCTGGATGGCGGATTCGGCGTCATTCAAGGCGCCCTCCTGCAGCCGTGCCACCGCGTCGATGATCACTGCCGCGCCCAGCTCGCCGCCGGACAGCACGTAGTCGCCGATGGAGATTTCCTCGTCCACCTCCGCCGCGACCAGACGCTCGTCGACGCCTTCGTAGCGGCCGCACAACAGAATCAACCGCGGCAGCGCCGCCAGCTGGCGCACCTTCTCCTGGGTAAGCGGCGCGCCCTGCGGCGTCAGGTAAATGACCGGCCCCGCGACCGGATCGGCGGCCCGGGTCGCCGCCAGGCAGGCATGCAAGGGTTCGATCATCATCACCATGCCGGGGCCGCCACCGAACGGGCGGTCGTCGACCCGCCGGTATCCGCCTTCGGCGTAGTTGCGGGGATTCCAGCCGTGCAACGAAAGCAGCGCGCGCTCCTGCGCCCGGCCGACCACACCGAAACCCGCGCATTGGGCGATGAATTCGGGAAATAGGCTGACCACGTCTATGCGCATGTGCTTTTACCCCTCCCCTTGCGACAGCAGGGGGAGGTTGGGAGGGGGTTGAGTCGGGGCCGGTACATTACCAGTAAGCGCATAACCCCTCCCCTGCCTTCGCAGAGCAGGGAGTTAAAAATCCGGATCCCAATCCACGGTGATCAGCCCGGCCTCGAAGTCCACGGACTTCACGAAATCCGGTTCGACGAAAGGCACCATGCGCTCGCGGTCGCCACGTATCGACAGCACATCGTTGGAACCGGTGGAGAACAGGTGCGACACGGTACCGAAATCGACGCCGTCCACGGTGACCACGCGGAAACCTTCCAAGTCGACCCAGTAGAATTCGCCCGCTTTCGGCGGCGGCAGTGCCGAACGCGGCACATAGATGTCCGTGCCGCGCATGGCTTCCACCACATCGCGATCGGTCACCTCGGGGAACGTCGCCACCAGGTGCTTGCCGGACTCTTTGCCGCGCGCCCCGCTGAATTCGCGCTCGCCGCCCGCGGCATCGACCAGGATCCACGGCTGGTAGCGGAAGATCGCATCGCGCGGCTCCGTCCAGGATTCGATCTTGATTTGCCCGCGTATGCCGAAGGCGCCGACTATCCTGCCCAGCAGGATCCGACGTTCGTTATCGCTCATAAGTAGAGGGACGGCGCTCGACGCGCCGTCCTGCAGGATCAGGCCGAAGCCTGCGCCGCGACCTTGCCCGCTTCCTTGTACAGGTTGCGAACCTTGTCGGTCATCTGCGCGCCCTGGCCGACCCAATGGTCGACACGTGCGGTGTCCAGCTCGATACGCTTCTCGTTGCCCGCGGCAACGGGGTTGTAGTAACCCAGGCGTTCGATATTGCGGCCGTCGCGCGCGCTGCGCGAGTCGGTGACGATGATGTGGTAGAAGGGACGCTTCTTGGCGCCGCCACGAGTAAGGCGAATCTTGACCATTGTGATGCTTTCCTGTGTTGCCCAGTCGCCATTGCGGCGCGGTGAACCGACAATTCTAAGCCATTGAATTGCGGAAGGAAACCCCGCCCCCTCACTTAACTGTAGAGCCGAGCTCGCTCGGCTGCTCTGTTTGTCGGGTCGGCCTGAGCCGAGCTTACTCGGCTCTACAAGGCCTCCCAGATCTGGGTTTCCAAGGCCTTGGTCAGCATCGCCGCCAGTTCCGGTGCGGCAGAGAAGCCGGTCTCATCGACACTTGCGATCATCTGGAACCCACTGGCATTACTGGTAAAGGCGGCCTTGAAGGAAGCTAGGTCGGCCAGACGAACCTTACGTATCAGCTGAGCTACGCCGGACTCGCGCAACCCTGCCTGTAACAGCTGTTCCGAGGTTCCCCGCAGCGCCGGGGCTTCGGGCCAGACCACCTGTTCCCCGTCCCAAAGTCCCAGGTTCCAAACCGAGCCTTCAGAGATCTTGCCGTCGGCATCGGCGAACACGGCATCGTCATAGCCCTGCGCCAGCGCCAGTCTCCGATAGTGGAACAAGGGAAATGTACCTACGTGTTTGACGTGCGGCAAAGGGCGTTGGAATTCGAACGATTTCACTCTCACGGCGCGCTTGGACGCCTGCGCCGGAGGAGACAGCGAGATGAGCACTTCGGCGGCGAAACTTCCCGCCGGGTTGCGATAGTCGAAACTTCTTGAAAACACGGTCGCGCGCAGCGTGCAATCCGGGGTTGCGGTAACCGCGGCGCGCATTTGCTTCCGAACCATCGCGAAGTCCAGGGCGCTGTCGAACAGTTCTCGCGTTCCGGCCTGCAGACGCCGTTCGTGCAACTCGAGTCCCTGCACTGCTCCATTACGTACCTGCATGGAGCTGTAGTGGCCGTAGTTGACTAGCGCGAGAGAACGGAGATCGTCCGCACTTGCCGGTTGTCCGTTGAGCCAAACTGCGTGCATGACGATTCCGGAATGTCGCTAAACGCGGAAACCGTCGTTCCCGCGAAGGCGGGAATCCAGCGACTTGGCTCTTGCGAGTTTGAAGTCGCTGGGTCCCCGCCTTCGCGGGGATGACGGCAATTATTTTTACGTCGCGGAACTGTCGGCCCGTTCCTGCGCCGACACCAACAGAGACCTCAACGGAACGGCATACCGCCGCCGCGCGCGCCCATCATTCCCTTCATCCCGCGCATCAGGCCCTTCATGCCGCCACCGGCCAGCTTGCCCATCATCTTTTCCATCTGTTGGTACTGCTTGAGCAGGCGGTTGACGTCGGCCGGCGTGGTGCCGGAACCGCGCGCGATGCGTGCACGGCGCGAGCCGTTGAGCAGCGCGGGATTGCGGCGTTCCTTCTTGGTCATGGAACCGATGATGGCGACCATGCGCGGCACTTCCTTGCCGGTGACCTGCTGCTTCACGCTGTCCGGCACCTGGCCCATACCCGGCAGCTTGTCCATCAAGCCGCTGATGCCGCCCATGTTCTGCATCTGCTCGAGCTGGTCGCGCATGTCGTTGAGGTCGAACTTCTTGCCCTTGGCTACCTTGGCCGCGAGCTTGGCGGCTTTTTCCTGATCGACGTTCTGTTCGACCTGCTCCACCAGCGACAGCACGTCGCCCATGTCGAGGATACGGCTGGCGACGCGGTCGGGATGGAAGATATCCAGACCGTCGGGCTTCTCGCCCACGCCGATGAACTTGATCGGCTTGCCCGTCACGTAGCGCACCGACAAGGCCGCGCCGCCACGCGCATCGCCATCGGTCTTGGTCAGCACCACGCCGGTGAGCGGCAGCGCTTCGGAGAAGGCCTTGGCGGTGGTGGCCGCATCCTGGCCGGTCATCGAATCGACCACGAACAGCGTCTCGACCGGACTCACCGCCGCGTGCAGGGCCTTGATCTCGGCCATCATCGCTTCGTCGATGGCCAGGCGGCCGGCGGTATCGACGATCAGCACATCGGCGAACGACTTGCGCGCGTCGTCGATGGCGGCGCGCACGATGTCGACCGGCTTCTGCGAGGCGTCCGACGGGAAAAACAGCACGTCTACCTGCTGCGCCAGCGTCTTCAGCTGTTCGATGGCGGCCGGACGGTAGACGTCGGCGCTGACCACCATCACTTTTTTCTTGCGCTTTTCCTTCAGGTGCTTGGCGAGCTTGGCCACGGTGGTGGTCTTGCCCGCGCCCTGCAGGCCGGCCATCAAAATCACGGCTGGCGCCGGCACGTTGAGGTTGAGGTCGGTCGCGGCCGAGCCCATGACCGCGGTCAGTTCGTCGCGCACGATCTTGATCAGCGCCTGGCCGGGGGTGAGGCTCTTCAGTACTTCCTGGCCGACCGCGCGCACCTTGATGCGTTCGATCAAGGCCTGCACGACCGGCAGCGCCACGTCGGCTTCGAGCAGCGCGATGCGCACTTCGCGGGTGGCTTCGCGGATGTTTTCCTCGCTCAGGCGGCCACGACCGCGCAGGCGCTCGATGGTGCCGGAAAGACGCTGGGTGAGAGACTCGAACATGCGGGGGAAAACCGTGACGAAAAGAGAGCGAAGTATACCGGCACGCCGGAAAGGACAGGCACCAATCGAGAACGGTTCTCGGATAGGGCGCGCTATGCCAAACTGCGGGCATGTGGATTTCCTTCGCCGCCATCGCCTTCTATCTCGCCGCTACCGGCCTGCTGGTGCGGGCGGTCGCGCAAGACAAGGTTGCCGCGAGCCGCAGTTGGCTGTGGCCGGCGCTCGGCGCGGTGCTGTTGCATGGCGCCTACCACCTGGTGGTGGCGTGGCGCACCCCGGGCGGCCCGGACATGCATTTCTTCGCGGCCCTTTCGCTGGTGAGCCTGGGCATGGCTGCGATGACCACGATGGTGGGAGCCCAGGGACGTATGGCCGGACTGGGTGTGCTCTCGTTCCCGCTGGCCGCGCTGTTGTTATTCGTCTATCACGCCTACGGCCATGAACCTTCGCGCGGCCTGGACTGGCGTCTGCAGTTGCACGCTTGGCTGGCGTTGCTGGCTTACGCGACGCTGGCGATCGCCGCGCTGCTGGCGGTGATGCTGTGGGCGCAGGAACGGGCGCTGCGACGGCGCGAATTCCATGCTTGGCTGCGCGCCCTGCCGCCACTGACGGAACTGGAGGAACTCCTGTTCCGCACAATCACCGTCGGCTTCATCCTGCTGACCGCGACCCTGCTCACCGGGATGCTGTTCGTTGAGAACCTGTTCGCCCAGCACCTGGTGCATAAGACCGTGCTCAGCGTGCTTTCGTGGCTGGCGTTCGGTGCTTTGCTGGTCGGTCGCTGGCGCTACGGCTGGCGCGGCGGAAAGGCCGTGCGCTGGACGTTGGTGGCCATGGCGTTGTTGCTGCTGGCGTTCTTCGGCAGCAAGTTCGTGCTGGAGCTGGTGCTGCAGAGAGAATGAAAAGAGCCTTTTCCGCACGCATTAAATTCTTAATGCACCTAGTGCTGCTGTTCTTGTTGATTGGCCTTTCCATCGAGTTAGGCGTTCATTGGGCGCTGGCTCCAGGTTCATTCCTGCTTGGCTGTATTTATTTCCTTGGCTTGAGTCTTCCAGGCGGAATCTGGCAATTCTTCGGTCGCAGTGCCTCCCTTTTTCATATTTGCAAGAAAGGTTGGTCAGAACGGATTCGGTCATGGAGGCCATAAAGACCGTAAGACCTGGGACCGTGCGGGTAGATCAGGAATGATGATCGCGTACGGGTTTGTTGGCGTGGTGGCTTTCTTTGTCGCTGGAATGGATGACTTTGAGGGCGAAATGGCACGCACTGCGACAATCTGGTGTGCATCAATGTGGACCGGCATATCTTGCGCTTTCACGCTTTTCAGAACCGGTGACGACCCTGATTCATAAAAATGTTCTTCTCGACTCAGCCAAAGCGACATTCCTCTAGGCTCTGCTGAGAAAGTAGACGCGGCATAGAAAAGCAAGCCGGGGGCGCAGCTGCTTTGGCTCGATGGGCTGTACTAGCCAACATTGCGACGCCGCATTTCATTGCTGAAACAATATTTGCCTTGACAAATATTGCATAGGCTAGGATATTTGCTCGCCATGAGCCCCTCTTCCGTCCCCGAAGCCAACATGGGCATGCTTTTCCGGCAGGTCCGCGACGCCATGTGGGCAGAAATGGCCCGCGAAATGGCCGCCGCCGGCCATGACCTCACCTATAGCCAGTTCGTGACCATCAAGCGTCTGGCCATGGATTCGTCCGACGGGGTTACCGATCTGGCCCGTTGGGCGCAGGTCAATCCGGGCGCCATGACGCGCCTTTTGGACAAGCTGGAAACCCGTGGCCTGCTGCGGCGCATCGCCGATCCCAACGACCGCCGCGCACTCCATATCGTGCTGACGGATGCGGGCCAAGCCATCTGGTCCGACATCGAGCACTGCGGCGAGCGCGTCCGTGCCCGTGCCGTGCAGGGCATGGACGACGGCGAACGCGAACAGCTGTTCCGTCTGCTGAATCAGGTTTTGCAGAACCTCACGCCCCCTATCGCCAATGACGATTGATCCCATGCGTATCCCCTTCTCTATGCGCGGCCTGAAGCCGGCGTTTTCCGCATTGGCCCTCGGCCTGTTGCTGGCCGGTTGCGCCAGCACCCGCGGACTGGAGCCGAAAGTACGCGCGCTGGACGGCGAAGCCTTGTCCTCCGCACACAGCCTTGCCGAATTCAAACTGAGCGCCGCCGATTTCCCGCGCCAGGATTGGTGGACGGCGCTCGGCGATGCGCAACTCGATGCGCTCATCGACGAAGCGCTGCAAGGCAATCCATCGCTGAACGCCGCCGATGCGCGCCTGCGTAAGGCGCAAGCGCAGGCAGGCCTGGCCGATGCCGCACGCAAGCCCACAGTGACCGCTAGCGGACAGTATTCGGGCGTACAGCTGCCGGAAACCTTATTGCCGCCGCCGGAAGGCGGGTCCTACCTGGGCACCACTGTGTTGATGCTCAACTTCAAATACGATCTGGATCTGTGGGGCGGCAAACGCGCCCAGTGGGAAGCAGCCGTGGGCCAAGCCAAGGCCGCGGAAGTCGATGCGCAGGCCGCGCGCCTGACGCTGTCTTCCAACATTGCGCGCGCTTACGTGAGCTTGGCGCAGGCCTATGCCGCGTTGGACGTGGCGAACGACGAACGCAACCGCGCGACGCATCTGCGCAACCTCGGCCAGCAGCGCGTGAAAGCCGGTCTGGACAACCAACTGCAGCTTCGGCAAGCGGAAAGCACCATCGCCAGCGCCGAACAACAGGCACAGGCCGCGCAACAGCAGATCGATGCCGCGCGCACCGCGATCGCCGCGCTGATAGGCCAGGGTCCGGATCGCGGTCTGGATATCGCACGCCCGCAAGTACTTCAAGCGGGCCCCCCGGGTGTTCCCGACGTACTGCCGAGCGAGCTGCTGGGCCATCGCCCCGATGTCGTCGCGGCGCGCTGGCGCGTGGAAGCCGCGAGTCGCGGCATCGACGCTAGCAAGGCGTCCTTCAAACCCAGCATCAACTTGAGCGCGATCGTCGGTCTTGCCTCCGGCGGACTGTCGGATCTTTTCAGCAGCGATGCGCTGCTCGGCCTCGGCGGCCCGGCGATCAGCCTGCCAATCTTCGACAGTGAGCGCCTGCGCGGACAGTTGGATGCCAGCGATGCCGATTACGATCTGGCCGTCGCCAACTACAACCAGACATTGGTGGGCGCGTTGCATGACGTCACGGACGCACTACAGGCGGCGCGATCGCTGGAACATCAGATCGATGCATCCAAGCGCGCACGCGCTGCCGCACAGTCCGCCTGGGATCTGGCGCAATCGCGTTATCGCGCCGGTCTTGGCACGCAACTCGACGTGCTATCGGCGCAGCGTCCGCTACTGCAGCTGGACCAGCAGATCGCCATGCTTCAAGCGCAGCGATTGAATGCCGCTGTGGACCTTGACCGCGCGCTCGGCGGCGGCCTGGCCCTGCAACAACCCAATACCCCCATTGCCAACACCGTGGTCTCGCCATGACTTCCCAGATCAATCCAGAAGCTTCCACTCCCGCTGCCGCCGCGCCGAAGAACGGCAAGCGCAGGCGCGCCCTGTCGATCGTCGCAGCGGTCGTGATAATCGGCGGCATCGCCTGGTTGGCGTACTACTTCCTTTACGCACGCTGGCACCAGGACACCGACGACGCTTACGTGCAAGGCAACGTGGTCAGCATCGTGCCGCAGACCAGCGGCACGGTGATCAGCATCGATGCGGACGATGGCATGAAGGTGGAAGCCGGCCAGGCGCTGGTGCATCTGGATGCCAATGACGCACAAGTCGCTTACGACCAGTCCGTCGCCAATCTCGCCGGCACCGTTCGCCAAGTGCGCGGCTTTTACAGCACCGTGGATACGGGGCAAGCGCAAATCCGCACGCGCGAAGTCGCGGTGGCGCAGGCACGCGCTGACGTCAGCCGTCGCAGCGGGCTGGTCGCCAGTGGCGCGGTTTCCAGCGAGGAACTGGCCCACGCGCGCGACCTGCTGGCTTCGGCCGAAGCCGCGCTGAGCGGTTCGCGCGGCGATCTGTCGCGCAGCCGCGCGCTGGTCGATGCAACGACGCTCGCCAAGCAACCGCAGGTGCAGGTGGCCGCCTCGCAACTTCGCCAGGCTTATCTGAATCTGCAGCGCTCGGCGATAGTCGCCCCGGTATCCGGTTACGTCGCCAAGCGCCAAGTGCAATTGGGCCAGCGCGTGCAGCCCGGCGCGACCTTGATGACCATCGTGCCGCTGGAGCAGGTATGGGTGGAAGCCAATTTCAAGGAAACCCAGCTCGGCCATATGCGCATCGGCCAGCCGGTAGAAGTGCATTCGGACCTTTACGGCGGCGATGTGGAATACAACGGCAAGGTGGCCAGCCTGGGGCTCGGTACCGGCAGCGCGTTTTCGCTGCTGCCGGCGCAGAACGCCAGTGGTAACTGGATCAAAATCGTGCAGCGCGTGCCGGTGCGCATAGAACTGGATCCCAAGCAGTTGGCCGAACATCCCCTGCGCCTCGGCCTGAGCATGAGCGTGGACGTCGCCGTGCGCAATCAGGACGGCCCATCGCTGGCCGTTGCACGCAAGATCGTGAAACCGGTACTGACCACGCTGGCCTATCAGAAGCAGTTAAACGACGCCGACGCAATGATCACGCAGATCATCGAACGGAACCTGCCCGCTTCCGCACGCAACTGATCCTGTCATGGCCATCATCACAGCAGATGGCGCGGAGCTGCCGGCGGCGCCGGCACCCGCCGCCAAGCCCTTCGCACCGCCGAACCTCGCACTGACCACGCTCGGGCTCACACTCGCATCGTTCATGCAGGTGCTGGACACGACTATCGCCAACGTTTCGTTGCCGACTATCTCCGGCAACCTGGGTGCCAGTTCCAATCAAGCCACATGGGTCATCACCTCGTTCGCGGTGAGCAATGCGATCGCGTTGCCGCTGACCGGCTTCATGGCTAGGCGCTTCGGCGAGCGCAAACTGTTCATGTGGGCGACCTTGGCCTTCGTGATCGCCTCGCTGCTGTGCGGGCTGGCCAACAGCATGGGTTTGCTGGTGGCGGCGCGCGCGCTGCAGGGTTTCGTCTGCGGCCCGATGTATCCGGTCACCCAAGCGTTGCTGATCTCCATCTATCCGCCGCAAAAACGCGGACAGGCCATCGCTCTGCTGGCGATGGTAACGGTGGTCGCGCCCATCGCCGGCCCCATCCTCGGTGGCTGGATCACCGACAACTACAGCTGGGAATGGATCTTCTTCATCAACATTCCCATCGGCATATTCGCCAGCATGGTGGTCGGCAGGCAGCTCAAGGGCCGTCCAGAAAAACTCGAACGCCCGAAGATGGATTACATGGGCCTGTCGATGTTGGTGCTCGGCGTAGGCGCGCTGCAGATCCTGCTGGACCTGGGCAACGACGAAGACTGGTTCAATTCCACCAAGATCGTCGCCCTGTCCGTTATCGCCGCGGTCGCGCTGACGGTGTTCGTCATCTGGGAACTCACCGACAAGGATCCGATCGTCAACTTGCGCCTGTTCCGTCATCGCAACTTCGCGGCGGGAACGATCGCAATGGTGATGGCGTACGCGGCGTTCTTCGCGGTGGGCCTGCTGGTGCCGCTGTGGCTGCAGCGCAATCTGGGCTACACCGCGATCTGGGCCGGCTTTGCCAGCGCGCCGATCGGTATTCTTCCGGTTTTGTTGACGCCGTTCGTGGGCAAGTACGCGACCAGATTCGATCTGCGCTGGCTGGCGACATTCGCCTTCATGGTGATGGCGTTCACTAGCTTCTTCCGTTCCGGTTTCAACCTGGATGTCGATTTCGAGCGCGTAGCGATGGTGCAGCTGGTGCAGGGGCTGGGCGTGGCTTTGTTCTTCATGCCGGTGCTGACGATATTGCTGTCGGATCTGGAACCGCATGAGATAGCAGCGGGCTCGGGGCTCGCCACGTTCGTGCGCACCTTGGGCGGCAGCTTCGCCGCCTCGCTAACGACTTGGGCGTGGAGCCAGCGCACCACGGTGCACCATGCCCAGCTCACCGAACATATTTCCGCCTACGATCCCGCCACCCTACAGACGGTACAGACGCTGGGCAACGGCGATGTGCAACGCGGCGCGGTGGTGCTGAACCAGATGATTTCGCAGCAAGCCACACAGATCGGCTTCAACGAGGTCTTCCACCTGCTCGGCATCTTGTTCCTGGTGGTGATCCTGTTCGTGTGGTTCGCCAAACCGCCGTTTGCGGCGAAGGTGGCCGGCGGTGCGGCGGCTGGCGGGCACTAAAGTCGTAGGAGCGACGTGAGTCGCGAAACATCTTTTCGATTCGGTCGCGACTAACGTCGCTCCTAGTCCGTTCCTACGACGAGCTATTCCGATGCCGCTTCCAATGCGTCGGACAATCGTTCGACCCCGATCACCTCCATCGCCTTGAATGCACCGGACTTCGGCGCATTGCCCTTCGCCACGATCGCTCGTTTGAATCCGTGAGTGGCTGCTTCGCGCAGCCGTTCCTCTCCATTGGGAATCGGACGGATTTCCCCCGACAACCCCACTTCGCCGAAGGCGATGGTCTTCTCCGGCAGCGGTTTGTCGCGCAACGACGACAGCACCGCTAGCAGTACCGGCAGATCGGCCGCGGTTTCCTGCACACGAATGCCGCCGACCACGTTAACGAACACGTCTTGATCGCTGGTGACGATTCCGCCATGGCGATGCAGCACCGCCAGCAGCATCGCCAGCCGGTTCTGTTCCAGTCCTACCGCGACGCGGCGCGGGTTGGACAGCGGCGACGAATCCACCAGCGCCTGCACTTCCACCAGCAACGGACGCGTACCCTCGCGGGTGACCATCACGCAGCTACCGGGCTGCTGGGTGCTGCCGCCGGACAGGAAGATCGCCGAAGGATTGGGCACTTCCTTCAAGCCTTTCTCGCCCATCGCGAATACGCCCAGCTCGTTGACGGCGCCAAAGCGGTTTTTGAACGCGCGCAACACGCGGAAGCGGCTGCCGCTCTCGCCCTCGAAATACAGCACCGCATCCACCATATGCTCCAGCACGCGCGGGCCAGCAATACCGCCCTCCTTGGTGACGTGGCCGATCAGGAACACGGCGGTGCCGGTTTCCTTGGCGTAGCGGACCAGTCGCGCCGCGCTTTCGCGCACCTGGCTTACCGAACCGGGTGCTGCGGTCAACGAGTCGGTCCAGAGCGTCTGCACGGAATCGGCGACGATGACCTTCGGCTGCGCCGCGACTGCGTGGTCCAGGATTTTCTCTATTCCCGTTTCGGCCAATGCCTGCAATCCATCCATCGGCAGTCCCAGGCGTAAGGCACGGCCCGCCACCTGCGCCAACGATTCCTCGCCGGTGACGTAGAGCGAGGGCAAGCTCAGCGACATCTTCGCCATCGCCTGCAACAACAGCGTCGACTTGCCGATCCCTGGATCGCCGCCCACCAGCACCACCGCGCCTTCGACCAGACCGCCGCCCAGCACGCGGTCGAATTCGCCTATGCCCGTCGAAACGCGTGCTTCTTCGCTGCTGCGCACGTCCTTGAGCGCGGTGATCTTCGGCGTTTCCAGCTTGCCGGCCCAGCCGCTGCGCCGCGACGCGGTAGGTATGGCGGTAGCCGATTCCAGCACGATCTCGGACAAGGTATTCCACGCCCCGCATTCGGCGCACTGGCCCTGCCATTTGTTGTGTTCGGCGCCGCATTCACTGCAGACGTAGGCGGTCTTGCTCTTGGCCATGATGTTTTCGTTCGGCGAACCAGCGCACAGGATAGACGGGTGCCATCGCGCAGGGCGAGACTCGCGCGGGCAACGCCGGTGCCGCCTTTCGCTCCCTCAAGCCATCCGCAGGGCGGCCCGGGCGACGACTTCTGGTTCCTGCTGCTGTGCCGGGGCCGAATTCCGTATCTGTTCGGCACGGGCATTCGCTTCGGCCATCTGCTGCGTGCTCTGGGCCAGCGGAGTATTCAGGCCCTGCAGGGTGTCCACGCTAGCGCGGCGGTGGGCGGGGTCGTCCAGACGTCCTTGCACGGCGAAGGTGAGCTTGGCATCGCCGCTCATGACCACGTGATCGATCCCGCGCAAGCCCTGTTCCTTGGCCGCGACGGCCAGATGACCGCCCAGCTGATCGCTGCGCAGATCGGAAACGCGGTTGTGCTTGGCGTCGATGGCATGGATACCACGCGCCGCATCGCGAAACAGCGAGTGGTCCGGGTGGCTTGGATCGTTGAGCAGGACGCCGGTGCGCAGCGAAGGGCTCGGCGCCGCAGATTGCGGATCCTTTGCCGGAACATGCCCGCTGGATTCCCAAGCTGGCGCCGGCTGCGTCAATTGCTTGACCGCGGCGTGCTCGAGCGATTGCGTCCGTGCATCCAGGCTTGGGATTACCGTTTCGGTCATCAAATGCCGCTGGGTCGCTTCATTGCCCGCGCCCGGCGCGTGCTTGGTGACAGCCCGTGTCTGCCAGGCGTTCATCAGGCCGTTAGGCCCAAGGTAAGTGGCTTCCGCGGCAAGGACGGTACCCAATCCGGCTCCCGTTGCGGCCAAAGCTGTCGGCGCGTGTCCAGTCAGGTTACGCACCCCACGTCCGGCCTGATCGAACGCCTGGTCGATCGTCGCGCCGGTTTGTTCGGTGGACTTGCGCAAATTCGCGCCAGCCTGGTTCGCGGCCTGTTCCAGCAACTGCGCGCCCTGGCCTGCGGTTTGCCGGATGCTATTCGCGTCGCGTCCGGCATGATCCAGCGCTCCCCTGGCCTGTGCGGTCTTGAGATCGCAGTACGCCTCCGTGGCCTGATCGCGCCGGTCCGCTTCCTGGCGCAGGCCCGGTGCGATCTTGTCGGCGAAAGGCAGATGGCTTGCGGCCCGCAGCAGCGCATTGCTGGTTTCATTGCCCCAGCGCTGGGTCACGCATTGCGTCATAGGTACCGCGGCCTCCAGGTATCCGCCCGCCACGCGCACCTGCGCGACCACTTCGCCGCCGCCGCGCACTTGCAACCCCGACATCTTGCCGAAGGTCTGCACGCCCGCCTCAACGGTTTGGCCGGTGATCTTGCCGCCTACCCGATAGCCATCGCCCACGGTGTCCAAGGCGACATCGGTAACCTTGCCGGCAGCAGCGATGCCTTCGCCCGCCTTTTTCCCCACATATGCCCCTGCTACGGCCCCACTCAGCACGTTGAGCAGCGGTCCTGCGTCCTTGGCCACTTCGCTGAGCGCCGGTTCTTTGGGGCGATCGATCAGATTGCCTTGCGTATCTCGCATTTTGGCTTCAAGCACCGGTTGTACCTGCCCGGCTGCCGTGGGCACCTGCTTGAGAGTCTTGTTTCCGGAATGCTCGGCGAGGTAGTCGACCAAACCCAGCGCGTCCTGCTGGGCCTGTTTGCTATGCGGCAGAAGCTCGCCCAACTTGTTGACCATCAGCTGCCGAGCTTCCGGCAAACGCGAAACATCGGCAGCCATGGTGGCGACCGCACCCATCTGCATCCGTTGCAATGCGTCCATGCGGCCGATCATGGCCTGGCCGTCGGTCAGCACTTCGCCTTTGACTTGGTAGGCGGTGACTGTTTTGTCGGTGTCGAAAACCGTAAGGCCTTGCTTCTCTGCAAAACGCCGCGGAGTGATCGGATTCAGGCCAGAGGAGTTGAAGGTGATGGCAGGGACGCCTGTGATGGCGGAGGCGGAGGATGCCAAGCCTCCACCCAAAGAGTGACCAGCAATTTCGAACTTCATTCCCAATGAAGAGCTTTTCAGGTCCGCCGCCAACTCCATAGCTCTGTTGTAGTAGTCGCTTTCCCTGCCTACACCTTGAAGCCCATTGTTCACCCAGTCTTCTGTCGCCGATTCCCGAGTGACCTGCTTGCCAGTATTGTCATACGCCACCACTGCCCCGTTAGAGCCCTTGTAGCAAACAACCGGCTTGGCATCTGCGCCAAAAAGCCGAGGATCCGGCAAATAGATCTCAGCACGAAAGTTGGAATCATCGGGCTGCAGATATTCTTTGATCTGCTGATCGGTCCAGCTCACTCCCGCTTGCCGCAACAGCTCCGGATGCTCGCTGGCTCGTACCCAGCCCGGCTGTAATGAAGGCCTGTGAGCTGCTGATTCGTACACATCATCAGCCAACCCTGCTAAATCCCGCACATGATATTGATGCTCCAGTGCATCCGACTGCGCAGCGACCATGGGGTCGTTGGAATGCGGCGCCTGCGCACGCATGTCCGCAAGAAATTCGTTGCGCTGTTGCACTTGCAGTATTTTTTCCTCCAACGTCCGCGGATCCTGGGACGGGAGTACTGGCCCGACAGCAATGGTGGGCGTGGTCATACTCGGCTCCTTGCCTTGGGTTGACACGGCAATCAACGCTGTTCAACCTGCCACTGCGCATCGCTGCTGTCAATCGCGCGGGCTGTGGCAAACATTGCGATGTCACATTTAACAGAGAGATAAACGATGCCCAGGAATGGATGCATGTCCGCTTTCGGTAACCTTGTCGTCGCGCTGCTGTTATCGACGTGCCTGGCCGCTTGCTATGCGCAGCCTGCAAGCGAACCCGCCACGGCGGGGTTTCCCGCCAGCAGTTACTTCGAGGGCAAGGCTCTGGAACTGGCCGAGGCAGTCGATCGTAACGATGCATCCGACGTCCAGCGTCTTATCAAACAAGAAGGCATTAACCCGGATGTGATCTTCGACGAGAACGCCATGCCTATGGTGGCTTGGCCGGTGTTCAACAAGAACCTGCCTGGCTTGAAGTTATTACTGGACAACGGCGCCGACCCTAATGCGCGCCGCATCGATTCGCAGCGCCCTAGTGGCCAGCAGCGCAACAATGCCTTGGTCTTTGCCGCTGGCACCGCGGACCCACGGTATCTGGCCATGCTGCTCGACTATGGCGGCAACCCTAATACCCATAGTTCCAACGGTGAAGCGCTGACCCATGTCGCTTATTTGCAAGACCAGTGGCCGAACGTCCAGATGCTGATCGAGCGAGGCGCCAATATCAATGAAGGCCTCTATGCACCAGAGAGCTACAACACCGTAGTCAATTGGTATTCTCGTTTCGGCAATTTTGAACAGGTCTACTGGCTACTTCAGCACGGTGCCGACCCTACCCGCAGCACGGAGACGCAAAAAGACTCCATCAACAAAACCCGCATGCCAGTCGTGGATGACATCTATTGGTTGCCAGTGAAACCGCAGATCGTCCCGTGGCAGCGCAAATGCCAGCACTGGCTACGGGAGCACGGTATCGAGCGATCACCTATGCCAACTCAAATAAAGGAAAGCCGCATTCAGTTGGGACTTCCCAGCGAAGAGAAAGACATTCCGCTTTTATGAAAGCCCCATGCCTTACTGCGGAGAAAGCACGGATGCATCGAAATGAACAAACGTAAGTATTCGCTTGGCTTTTGCGGTCTTGGGTTGGCAGTACTGCTGTCGACATGCCTGACTGCCTGCCA
>Ga0307513_10004160_pt1 | contig 19379 bp, 16 predicted proteins | sample 15_EM_MG_FD_202174 | JGI IMG/M metagenome (GOLD analysis project Ga0307513, IMG submission 202174) | Populus trichocarpa ectomycorrhiza microbial communities from riparian zone in the Pacific Northwest, United States - 15_EM | ecosystem: Host-associated > Plants > Roots > Unclassified | place...
AGGACGGACTACGCCCGGGAAGGTTAGGACCGAACGGACTATAGGGGACTGTAGTCCAGCACTTGGGCCTCCGGTACTAGCCGAAGTTGAAATAATGCACCTCCGAACCAATCATATAGCATCATGAGACATCGTTCGTGCCGTCCCCCGCCGTCCCCCGCCGTCCTCAACCATCCCCGGCCGTCCTCACCTGTCCCCGGCCGTCCCCTACCGTCCATCCCCCTGCCCTGCACTAACCTGTCTCACCCTGTAGGGCCCACCGTCCTGCCTAAAGACGGCGGTCCTGCCCTTAAAGCGACCCGGACGGACTACAGCTAGCCGTCCCGTCCCGTCTGGGGCTCTTGGCAGTCCCCCGGAGGGCTGAGAACGCCGTATTCCTCCCGATCCTTCCCTTTGCCCCCCAGTATCTCTCCTCCTCACATCCCAAATACCCACTCCGCCTATCTACTAGCTTTGATAAATTTATAGTATGTTATCTTATTGTATAGTATTTTACGCCTTGCAAACATCCATCTGAGGCTATCCAGTTTTAACAACGAGGTTCAGGCACAGCGGATTCAGAGTTCAGATATGGATTGATGCGGGTTGATTGTGTATAGCAGACATAAAAGAGTCTGACGAAGAACTTATCAAAATAAAGAACAATCGGAATGTAATCGAACAGAAGTGGAGGGTAAGATAAAGCAAATACAGACAGGAACGGAGCTCGATGGATTGATAGTGAACAAATAAAGGAACAACAGGCTTCCTTATATCCTAACCCTTCCTTCATGCCATGCTCCCTGGGCATGCACAATCTCTCTTCTCGGTTTCTCCCACTCAGTAGTTTGGGCGTGCTCTTTCCTGAATCAGGTCCGAGGTTCGATCCGAATTCCTGAGGGAATGGTAATGCGACCAGCCGCAGGTTCGGTGTGAAGCCGAGGATAAGGTTGTCATTCAGTTATCGTGAGTGTTCCTGTTTTAGTGCCGTATGATTGGTGTTTGATGTTGTTGCATTGACTATGTAGAGTCATGGTTGGAGGTTGAATGAGCTAATAATGGTGGAGCAGTCTTCGAGAAAGGGTGCGTGATGGATGATAGTAGTTGCGTTTCGGGTCCTGCCCGCATGGGAATATATGTATGGTGAGTAGTTAAAAATCTAAGATCCCGGAAGGCGAGTGATGTGCTGTGATGAGTGTTGGGGGTTGGATCATGAGGGAAGTGAAAGGTTTTGACGCCCGCACGCTTCAGGGGGTATGGAAATAGAGGGGTGTTAGAGAACCGAAGTTTCTCTTGATCTGTTCGGATGGGCATTCTTGAAATATTAAGTTTCATCGGGCAAAGTCCACTAATTTCCTTCAGTGCTTAGCTTGCGGTAGTTAACCACAGTAATCATAGCACCCTGATTCGAGCGCATCATTGCCCGGGTACAAGCCTTTGTGGTGAATCAGTGCAGTCCCACAAAACCCTAGATGGGTATGATACTGCAACAATGCTAAGGTGTAGTCAGGCTCCTTTGATTTGTTTTATTTACCCACACAATATTTCAGTTTGAGAAAGAGAGGAGTATTTTGTATTTCAGGCGATGTCCCAGTACACTCCTGTCTATTGTGCGTGGACAAAATTAACCGATCAACCAACGCTCATAATTTTCGCCGTGATCTTGTCAACCTCCTCGATACAACTACCTCAACCCAACCAAGAAAAATAAGTAAAAATAATTCAAATAAATGGCAGTACTCAGTACTTGTATACCATCTATCAGCCTTAATATATAAAAAAGGAGAAAGTATTGTGAGGTGCCCGTTGAGTGGTAATGATTTTGGTGGGGGCCCGGAAGCGATGCGTTGCCACGCTCACCGGGGGATTCGGTTAATTTTGTACAGAACACGAACAATACTAAGGAGGAGGTTTTTTCCTATATTCTTAGATCCCTAATCGAAGCCTGAAATATAGACTTTCAGTCACTGATGTATTCCTTTAGCATCACGGGTCTATTTACACAGCTCATTGAGCTGCTCATTTTGCCCATCATGGTGAAGGATAATTTGAGAGACTCAGAATTAAAGCTATTAGGGACTAGAACAGAGTTTAAGAGATTAAAATTAAATAAAACTTCTCTGCTGATCTCATGTCGACCTCCTGCTATTGGGCCCAGGGTGATAAGATTGTTTCACGATCAAAACCCCAGGATGGGCTCATGGCCCACCAGGGCTATGTCCCCTACCTCCTTTGTATCTTTTTTTCAAGGTTGCATGAGGAGAATAGAGCAACCCTAGGAAAATTTTCCGTACAGTTAGTCGGCAGATAAGTTATAATTTATATAGAAACCACAAGCTTGCAGATATACTGTGCATTTACAGGATTAACCGAACACCCCGGCGAGTACGGTACTCACGCGGCCGGATTGAAGCCTGACACTTTGTATGGGCGTTGCCACCTTAAGTGCCCGGCTTCAATTCGACGGCGCTGGTACTGCAGCGCGGTGCTCCACACAACTCGACACAACAAACCCTCTCAAAAAATCATTACCACTCAACTAATATATCATAACTTCCTCCGTTTTCTATTAGGGTTGACGGATCTATAATAACTACCGACTACTGCCATGCCTTTAGATTTTTCTTTAATCATTTTTGTTGGTTGATGTTGGGGTGGTTCGATGCATGGAGGAGGTTGTCGCCAAGGAAAAAATTATGAGCTTTCGTTGGTTGTTGTTCCGTTAATTTTGTCAGCGCACAACACCCACCACGCCCCACTCAGTTTCGTCAGCCCCTCCTCTCTTGCCCTTGGACTTGGCACTCGATGTGTCATAACATCGTTATGAAGGACCTGGTAAGTGAGAAGACGTCCTATCCCCTAAACTGCTGCAACATTCAGGCCTGGTTAAAATGTTGAACACAACTTATTTGGGGAACGGTGATATGAAAAACACAATGCTCGAGAAGTAGTGTAGTGCTCAGGATTGGGCAAAATGGGTACTGCTCAGCATAGCGATGATGGAAAAGAGATTGCCTGCGCAGATTTGTTGCCGGGTACTCAAATAGGCTAGTGTTCAACATTTTAAGTGGCCTTGAATGTTTCAGCGGTTTAGAGGATAGAGGAATCCTTAATAGGAATTCTTATTTATTACGGTGTGGAGAGATAAGGGCAGGGATAGCTAAATTATAATACGAAAAAAAAAAAGGTAATGGGGAGAAGCGCAAGGGGGTTTTTTTTTCGATTTCTCCGACAAGCACATAGCAATAGTTTTTCAAGCACTTCGGGTGAGAATATTGTTTGGATTCTGTTTGGCCGGTGAGCAATTTGAGATAATGGAATTATACAAACAAGCCGCGATTTCGATGGGTGGTCTGCTGAAGCCAAACGGCATAAGCTCAAATCCCCGCGCTCGGGAAAGGTAAATAACAAGAGGCAGAGGGCCAACCTTTGTAAAATTCCTGTGAATTCTCGGCTGCGCTGGAATGATAAGGTGGGTAGGTATGCTACTGTGCGAGTGCTGTAAACGGCGGATACCGGTACTGCACTTCGCCCGACAGTATAATACTGTGAATTAGTAGTACCGAGTGCAGCGCTAGAAAATGGTGTTTTTCATTCTGCCCTTGGACGCGCGTTTTTCGCTGAGATTCAAGGCTGATGAGCAGGTGATATCAGGCAGTGCGCTAGCATCGGTTTAGAGCTTTCTCAGCGCTACTAATAATAACTGCACCGCCGCCTACTTGTGCAACTCTAGAGCCTTATAGGCCATCGCCTCCTCTCCGTTCATGTCCTAGAGATTCCCTCAACTCCGAGAGAATTCAAATCCTCATTGCACATGATCACTACCTATCTCTCACGGAAAAGAAAAATTCAGAAAATTAACTCTAACGGAGATGTCGTCAGGGCGCCAGCAAACCATCGGCAATATCAACTCGTTTAACTCGTTGACGAGCTATAATAATATCGTCAACATCGCTTCGGGACTAGATGGTGAGAGGCATCAAATTCTGCGGTGGCTATCCCCACTTCAACCACAGCAACGGCACCAAGGTGTCCGAACTGATCGACTCGATGGCGTGGGAAACTGGGTACTGGAAACCAGCGAGTTCAGAAAATGGTGTGATGCAGAAGATGGTTGCGTTTCGCCGGTGCTGTTCTGCTACGGGAATCCTGGGGTGGGGAAAACCCACATTAGGTAGGAGGGCCCATTGCATTGGGAAGGATAATGCGGGTGTCGCTAACGAGTGGCAAATCATAGCTCCCTAGCAATTGATAGCCTATGCGACCAGGCTAGGGGGGTAAACACAGCCGTGGTGGGGCTCTACTGCGACTTTCTTGCCCAGCAGGAACAGTCCACTACAAGTATTCTCGGTGCCATCCTCAAGCAACTTGCCAGCAGAGGAGGGATCCCGGAGGATATACAGGAGGCTTTTCAGAGGGACAAGGGAGAATTTGGCGGTCGAGGTCTCCTGCTCCGGGATATGGTAGAAATTCTGAAGAAGACAGTCACATCGCTAGAGCGGATATTTGTATGTATTGATGCTTTAGACGAATTAGCTCCGAGGCATCGGCGGGGGCTCCTCGAATCACTACAAGAAATCGTCCGGGTGTCACCAAACATGCGGATATTCCTTACTGGGAGGTCTCATATCGACGACGAAATCGTAGAATTTTTTAGCGAGGCGGCTAGGATACCTATTATCCCTACTGGAGATGATATTAAAAATTATCTGGAGATGAGGCTGAAGAGTGACACTATTCCAAAAGCAATCGATGCCCAATTACGGGCGGATATTATGAGAGTCATTCCGGAGAGGATCTCAGAAATGTAAGCGAGAATATCAAGTACATTTCGAAAGCATGACTAAGCTATCATTCGCTAACCATGATGTGTAGTTTCCTTCTCGTTTCTCTAAACATCGATGCAATCCTGGCGGAGGTTACGATCCATCGGAGAAGGAAAAAGCTTGAAGAGATGACCAAAGGGGAGGGTCTGGGAGATGCCTACGCCGCAACATTATCACGAATGAAGGCACAACAGAGAAGTAGGTCAAAACTCGGCATGGAAGTTTTAATGTGGATATCGCATACGGAACGGCCGTTACATGTCGACGAGTTATGCCAAGCCCTTGGGGTCGAAGAAGGATCTGTGGACTTGAATATTGAGAATATTCCTGCGATGGAAACACTACTAGCATGCACTCTAGGGCTTGTAACGGTCGAGAAGTCCTCGTCCACAGTCCGGCTTGTCCATTACACCCTACAAGAATACCTCTCCCATAATCCCAACTTATTCACTACGCCCCACTCAATGATTGCTGAGGTATGTTTGACCTACCTCAACTCTCAGCAGGTCAGGGGTATTTCGCCGACTCTACGTTCGGCCCCACAAACCTTTCCTTTTGTTGAGTATGCTTCCTGTTACTGGGGTACACATGCCAAGCGGGAAACGACTGAAAGTGTGAAAGCGCTTGCACTAAAACTTCTTGATGGATACGACAGACACATATCTTCTAAGATGGTGTTATTGCGTGGAATTCCTGCTTGGCAGCTGCCTTTTGATCCAGCAGACTGCCCTACTGGATTTACAGGACTCCACGGTGCCGCATACTTCGGATGTGTTGACATAATTGTTGCTTTATTGGAGGTGAATAAATGGGATGTGCGGGCAACTGATCTGAATGGTAACACAGCACTTGCCTGGGCTGCGTGGAACGGGTATGAGAGGGTCGTGAGAATACTGCTGGGGCAGAACGACGCCAATTCTAACTCAACCAATAAATATGGACAAACACCACTCTGTTTTGCTGCTGAGAGAGGGCATGAGGAGGTCGTGAGGATACTGCTGGGGTGGAACGGGGTCAACCCCAGCACATCCGACGAATATGGCCGGACACCGCTTTCGCGGGCTGCGTGGAATGGGCATGAGGGGGTCGTGAGGATACTGCTGGGACGGAATGACGTCAACCCCAACACGGCTACCATTTACGGACAAACACCGCTCTCGTTTGCTGCCGAGAATGGGCATGAGGGGGTCGTGAGGACACTAATAGAACGGAACGACGTCCATCGCGACACAGCTAACAAATATGGCCGAACACCGCTCTCGCTGGCCGCACGGAATGGACATGAGGGGGTCCTGAAGATATTGTTGGGACTGAGCCACGTCAGCCCTAATACACCTGACGTCGATAGTCGAACGCCGCTCTCGTTTTCTGCCGAGTATGGGTGTGAGGGGGTAGTCAGGATACTACTAGAACGGAACGACGTCAATCCCAACACACCTAACATTTTTGGACAAACACCGCTCTCGTATGCTGCCGAGAATGGGCACGAGGGTGTCGTGAGGATACTGCTGGAACGGAGCGACGTCAATCCTAACACACCCGACGAAGATGGCCGAGCACCGCTCTGGTATGCTACCGAGAACCGGCATGAGGGCGCCATCAGGATACTGCTAGAGCGGAACCACGTCAATCCCAACACAGCTACCAAAGGTGGCCGAGCACCACTCACGTTTTCTGCCGAGTGTGGGCATGAAGGGGTAGTTAGGATGCTGCTAGAACGGAACGACATCAATCCCAACATATCCGACGGATATGGTCGGACACCGCTCTCGCGGGCTGCGTGGAATGGGCATGAGGGGGTCGTGAAGATACTGCTAGAAAGGGAAGACGTCAATCCCAACATACCTAACATTTTTGGACAAACACCGCTCTCGTATGCTACCGAGAATGGGCATGAGGGTGTCGTAAGGATACTGCTAGAACGGAACGACGTTAATATAGACGCAGCTAGCAGATGTGGCCGAACACCGCTCTCGCTAGCCGCACAGAATGGACATGAGGGGGTCCTAAAGATATTGTTGGGACTGAGCCATGTCAACCCTAATACACCTGACGTCGATGGTCGAACACCGCTCTCGTTTTCTGCCGAGTATGGGCGTGAGGGGGTAGTGAGGAGACTGCTAGAACGGAACGATGTCAATCCTAACACACCTGACGAAGATGGCCGAGCACCGCTCTGGTTTGCTACCGAGAACCGGCATGAGGGGGCCATCAGGATACTGCTAGAGCGGAACCACGTCAATCCCAACACAGCTACCAAAGATGGCCGAACACCACTCACGTTTTCTGCCGAGTGTGGGCATGAAGGGGTAGTTAGGATGCTGCTAGAACGGAACGACATCAATCCTAACATATCCGACAGATATGGCCGGACACCGCTCTCGCGGGCTGCGTGGAATGGGCATGAGGGGGTCGTGAAGATACTGCTAGAAAGGGAAGACGTCGATCCCAACATACCTAACATTTTTGGGCAAACACCGCTCTCGTATGCTGCCGAGAATGGGCATGAGAGGATCGTGAGGACCTTGCTCGAACGGAACGACGTTAATATAGACGCAGCTAGCAAATATGGTCGAACACCGCTCTTGCGGGCTGCCTGGAACGGGCATGAGGGAGTCGTGGGGTTATTGTTGGGGCAGAGCGACACCAATCCCGACACAGCTGATGAAGATGGCCGAACATCGCTTTCGTTTGCTGCCGAGTATGGGCATGAAGGGGTAGTAAAGATACTACTAGAACGGGACGGCGTCAATCCTAACACACCTAACAAATCTGGACAAACACCGCTCTCGTTTGCCGCCGAGAACGGGCGTGGGGGGGGTAGTGAGGATTCTGCTAGAACGGAACGATGTCAATCCCAGCATACCTGACGAAGATAGCCAAACACCACTCTGGTTTGCTGTCGAGAATGGGCATGTGGGGATCGTAAGGATGCTACTGGAACGGAATGAAATCAATCCCGATACACCTGACAAGTACGACCAAACACCGCTTTCGCGGGCTGTGCGGAATGGAGATGAGAGAATGGTAGAGTTGTTGCGGGACCGGGCGGGTTTCATTCCCAGATATGCAGCAAGCCCGCAACCAACAGACCTCTTACCTGAGCCAGTGAAGCTATCTGAACCCCCTCGCAAAAGGACCCGCAAGGTTTGATATCCAAGGATAAAACCCGACTCCCTCCCCTCAATCTACTAGACATGCCCATCCTGGCAACGGAAGAAACTTGACGGATCCCAGTCCTAGGCCCGGTATTTGTCCCCAAGAATCATAAGAGATTGATCTATTCCTTGTCTTTTGTATCACTTTTTTCTTTCCCCCTCTGCCGTGCGCCCTTTGCCCATCCACCAGATTGTGAGACAACCCTTTCTCCCTATACATATCAAGCCCTCCTATTTTCTTGCTCCCGCTTTTCAACAAGGTTCAGGCACAGCGGATCCAGAGTCCGGATGCGGATGGGCGGCGATCTAGTGTATATAGTAGATATAAAAGAGAATGGCAAAGAACTTATCAAAGAAAAGAAAGAAGGAAAAGTGATCGACAGGAGTAGAGAGTAATGAAACGAAGAGAGATGGAAGCAAAATGGGATAGACGGATAATGAATGAACCAAAAGTACGACAGGCTGTCTTACATCCTTCCCGAGACAGAACCTTCCTCCACAGGATACCTCCTGGGCATGCTGAATCTCTCATTAGTTTCTTCCACCCAATGGTCTTTTTTCCCGATTCTCCAAGACACACATCCAAGGTCAGACCAGAATGGCCGAGGGTATAGTTAAGTTGAGTATATAGCGGAGGATAAGGTTAGTATTCCGGTATCGTGAGTGTTCGTGCTTCATCGCAGGTGCGTGGCTATTTGATCCTGTTGCATTGGATATACAGGGTTAATATCGGAATCGGTATGAGTCTAACAGTAGTGGAACAGCCCTCAAGCAACGACGTGCAACAGATGGTAGTGGTTGCATTCCTGGTCAATGGGGGAATGGGAAAATATGTTCCTGGTCAGCTGTCAAATTTTCAACACCGCTACCTTATTTGGATGACAATTTACACTACACCTTACAATTCCTACTCAATCAGCCTTGGCGCCACCCGATGGCCCTGCAGTTCCCAGCTGCCCAAAAAGTGTCGTATGAGCTTCTCTATATATATATCCGGAGTCCATTAGCACTAACACATGCTCCTTAAGATATGGAGAATGTTGGGGGTGGTTTGCTACTTTTGTGGATGGTCCGGAGTCTTTTTTCCCTATAACACGCAGCTCTTGGCAATGTGGGAATCCTGCAGGAAATTTTCTTTTGTGCTTTCAATCAGGTCAGGGATATCTGTTGATCGCTCTTTTCTTACCTTTCTTTTCCTTGTTCTCGCTCTTCTAGTCTGCTACTTTTGCTAGGAATGCCTTCTTATTACTAGGCAGTCGGGGTGAGGACAAAATGAAGAGAGAGGGTGAGAGCAGGCTGATTGGGGGGTTATAAGGCGATCAGACAGCACAGTTTTGCAAGTTGAAAAGCAAGGTACAGTACAGTGATAACGGCAAAGACACAGGAGCTGTGGCGTATGGAATTGTGTTTACAACTATAGCACTCTACATATAGATAGTTTTCTTATTAGCCCGTAGTTAGGTACTTCTTTTCTCATCGTGTATTCGGAATACGGTTGCTATAAAAGTACCCGAAGATGTGTTAGAATTATTTGAAATATCGAAGATTTGATGTCTTTAAGACAAAGAGGATAATGTAACCGATGGTAAGTGAAAATGATGATCATTATGAAAATAGAGCCGGCAACTTGAACTGTGACGGTAGGATGAGGGAAGGTCTGTTCATTCATCGTTGAGGGTAGCCTTGATGCCGCTTTTTAAGCACAGTGCAATAAATTCTAAAGTGTTAGTCCATTCTCATATACGGGCTTCACCAGATACTGGCACTGTTCACTGCAATCTTTCAAGGAGCATGAACACTATACTTTCTATCGGTTCATGATGGCTCTTCTAAAAATGGGGGGCTAATTTTGGTGCGGTGATGACCTGTGTGTGAACTAAGAGCTAATAAAAGAGAACAAGTTTGGCCTGGTATGAGAATAAATGATGTAAGGAGTAGAAATTACTACTAGCCATGTTTTGGTCATGGTATTAAGACATAAATCTTTAATATTACCTGATTCCGAATACGCGATGAAAATGGAAGTAGTTAAAATGGTAGACACGATGGGCTAGCTTGGGATCACGTGATATGAACCGGGGGAGAAAGGTTTATAAGTGGCTGTAGGTAGATAAATAGGCACAACGAAGGACCACAACCGCAGTCGACAACGACAACCTCAGGAAAAGAGGTATCTTCGGAACGCTATCGTGATTTTTCTTTCCTATTCCATCGGGAACTTCCTGATTCTATCTACTTCGTTCTGCTTCTGGCTGTGTGAGCGGTGATAGCCCCTCCGGTAGTATCCTTTGTTTTCTTTTGGTTTCTTTTCCGTTCGTGCTATGATTTCCACCGACGGAAGTGATCGACCGCTATAGAAACTTTCTTCTCTTGTGGCCCGGAATCTACCTTTCAGTACTACAGCGTTGTGAAAATGTAGCCATACCCCCAACGACTTTTTTATTTGCACACGCAATATTTCAATTTGGGAAAGAGCGTCTATTTTGTATTTCCTGCGAGGTAGGAGTACACGCCTGTATACGAGCGAGGAAGTTTTTTCCGATGCCCTCGGATCACTAATTAAAGTACATATAGACTTTTGCTCACTGATGCATTCCGTTAGCATCACAGACCTATTTACACAGTTTATTGAGTAGCTCATTTTGCCCATCATGCTAAGGGATAATTTGAGAGACTCGGAATTAAAGCCATCAGGGACTAGAACAGAGTTTAAGAGATTAAAACTAAATGAAACCTCTCTACCAATCTCAAGTGGACCTCCTAGTGTTGGGCCCACGGGGGTAGGACTGGTTCAGGAGCAAACCCTCCTGGATGGGCTCATTGTACACAGGGACAATGTCTCCTACCTCGTTTGTATTTATTTTTTTACAGGTTTGCATAGGAGAATACTATGATCTTAAGAGAGTTTTCCACACAGTTAATCGGCAGATAAGTTATGGCTTAAGTTAGACAGAAACCACAAATCGATAAGCCCGCGCCATGCGTTGACGGAATTAACCGAACACGACGGCGAGCGCTGCGATGCACTGCTTCGACACAACTCTACACAATGAACCCTCCAATAAATTGTTACCACGGAACTGATATATCATACGTTCTTCTTTTCTCTATTAAGGCTAACGGACTGTATAATAGTTACTGATTACTGCCATTCGTTTAGATTTTTCTTTAATAATGATTTTTGTTGGTTGATGTTGGGTGGTTTGAGTATGTAGAAGGCTGACATCAAGGAAAAAATTATGAGCCTTCGTTCATTGTTTGGTTAACTTTGTCAGAACACTATATCCACCACACCCCCACTCAGCCTCGTCAGCCCCTCCCTTGTTGGAGTTGGCTTAGCATGCAGAGTAGACTTCCGGTGAATCATAACATTTTTATGAAGGATCTGGTAGGATAGAAGACGTCTTCTAGAGGAATCCTCAATCGGAATTCTTATTCATTACGATGAGAGATATATGCAGGGCTATCTATAATACGAAAAAAAGGGTAATGGGGGGAGGCGAAACGTTTTTCTTCAGGTTTCTACTACTCGAGTACAAGAGCCTATTTATAGTTCTTCAAGCAGAATATTGTTTGGACTCTCTGCTAGGCCGATGAACGATTCGGGGTGATAGGATAATACAAAAAGCTGTGGTTTCGACGGGTGGTCTACCGCATTTTCTGGTTAAGCTCGTTTTCGCGCTAGGAGGCCAGAATAAGGTGTAGGTCAGGATTTTCACAAAGCAACCCTTCCAGGTTAGTTGTTTCCCCTAGATAGATGGGAAAGGCCTCAAAATTAACGCCGCACTGTAAATATCTATGAAAATCCTACCCCTAAAGGCAACTCTCTGCCCAACGAAGCTCTCGTATTTCGCCACACTTTCTTTTGACCTCTTGGCTTGAAAACGAGCTTAACCAGACAATGCAGTACTGAAGCCAAACCGGATAAGCTCAAGCCCTCCGTGGCCGGGAAAGGTAACGAGAGGCAGAGCGCCAATCTTTATAGAATTCCTTTCCATTCACGGCTGTGCTCGGATGAGACGGTGGGTACAGTACGGTATGCTACTGTGCGAGTGTTGTAAACAGCAGATACCGGTACCACACTGCGCCTGATAGTACTGTGAAATAGCAGCAACGAGGGCAGCGCTAGTAAATGGTGTTTTTCATTCAGACCTTGGACCAACATTTTTCGCCGATATTCAAGGCTGACGAGCAGGTGGAATCAGCGCACTGGCTTCGGTTCAGAGCCTCCAAGGCGCTACCAATAATAATCAGACCGGACATTACTTGTGTAACGCCAGAGCCTTACAAGTTACAGCCCCCTCTCTCTTCACTTCCTGGATATTCCCTCAACACCGAGAGAATCCAAATCCTCATTGCCCACGATCACTACCTACCCCCCACGGAAAAACGAAATTCAGAAATTAACTCTAGCAGAGATGTCGTCAGAGTGCCAGCAGGTCATCGGCAATGTCAACTCGTTCAACTCGTTGACGAACTACAATAATATTTTCAACATCGCTGCTGGACCGGATGCTGAGAAGCATCAAATTATGCAGTGGTTATCACCACTTCAACCACAGCAACGGCACCAAGGTGTCCGAACCGAGCGACTCGATGGCGTGGGAAACTGGGTACTAGAAACAAGCGAGTTTACAAAATGGTATGATGCGGAAGATCGTTGCGTTTCGCCAGTGTTGTTCTGCCAGGGGAATCCTGGGGTTGGGAAAACTTACATTAGGTGGGAAGGCCCTTTGCATAGAGAGGAACAATGCGGGTGTCACTAACGAGTGGCAAATCATAGCTCCTTAGTAATTGATGGCCTGTGCGATCAGGCCGGGGGTGGGAACAAAGCCGTGGTGTGGCTCTACTGCGATTTTCTTGCCCAGCAGGAACAGTCCACTACAAGTATTCTTGGCGCCATCCTCAAGCAACTTGTCAGTAGAGGAGCAATCCCGGAGGATATACGAGAGGCTTTTCAGAGGGACAAGGGAGAATTTGGCGGTCGAGGTCTCTTGCCCCAGGATATGGTAGAAATTCTGAAGAAGACTGTCACATCGCTAGAGCGGATATTTGTATGCATTGACGCTTTAGACGAACTAACTCCGAGACATCGACGGGGGCTACTTGAATCACTGCAAGAAATCGTCCAGGTATCACCAAACATGCTGGTATTCCTTACTGGGAGGCCCCATATCGACGACGAAATCATGGAATTCTTCAGCGAAGCAGCTAAGATACCTATCAGCCCTACAGAAGATGATATTAAAAATTATCTGAAGATGAGGCTGAAGAGTGACACTACTCCCAAAGCGATGGATGACCAATTGCGGGCAGATATTATGAGAGTCATTCCAGAGAAGATCTCAGAAATGTAAGCCAGAATATCAGGTCCATTTTCAATGCATGTCTAAGTTATAATTCTCTAACCGTGATTGGTAGTTTCCTTCTCGTTGCTTTAAACACCGATGCAATCCTGGCCGAGATTACAATCCATCAGAGGAGGAAAAAACTTGAACAGATGACCAAAGAGGAGGGTCTGGGAGATGTTTATGCAGCAACCTTGTCACGAATGAAGGCACAGCCGAGAAGTAGGTCGAAGCTCGGCATGGAAGCTTTAATGTGGATATCGCATTCGGAACGGCCATTACGTGTCGAGGAGTTATGTCACGTCCTTGGGGTAGAAGAAGGATCTATAGATATCAATATTGAGAATATTCCTGCGATGGAAACACTACTGGCATGCACCCTAGGGCTTGTCACGGTGGAGAAGTCCTCTTCCACCCTCCGGCTTATTCACTACACTCTTCAAGAATACCTCTCCCATAATCCCAATTTGTTCATCAATCCCCATTCAATGATTGCCGAAGCCTGTTTGACCTACCTCAACTTCCGCCAGGTCAGGAGGATTTCGCCCAGTGTTCGTTTCGTCCCACCAACCTTTCCTTTTGTGGAGTATGCTTCTTTTTACTGGGGTACACATGCAAAGCGGGAAACAACTGAAAGTGTGAAAGCGCTTGCACTAAAACTACTTGATGGATACGATAAACACATATCTTCGAAGATTCTGTTATTGCCTTGGATTCCTTCCTGGCGCGGGCCCCTCGATTCGGTTGACTGCCCTACTGGATTTGCGGGGCTTCACGGCGCCGCATACTTCGGATGTGCGGAGATAATGGTTGACTTATTAGAAATGAATAAATGGGAGGTGGGGGTAACGATCTGATAGGTAACACAGCACTCGCCTGGGCTGCGTGGAACGGCCAGGAGGGCGTCTTGAGGCTACTGCTAGAAAGGAACGATGTCAATCCCAACATAGCTAATAGATATCGACAAACCCCACTCCATTTTGCTGCCGCGGACGGGCATGAGAGGGCCGTGAGGATACTTCTGGGATGGAGCGATGTCAACCCCAACGCATTAGACGAATGCGACCGAACACCGCTCTCACAAGCTGCGGAGAGTGGTCATGATGGGGTCTTGAAAATGCTGCTGGAACGGAACGACGTAAATCCCGGCATAGCTAACATATATGGACAAACACCGCTCTCACTTGCTGCCGAGTGTGGTCATGAGGGGGCCGTAAGACTACTGCTAGAACGGAACGACGTCAATCCCAACACAGCTACCATTAATAGGAAAACACCGCTCACATTTGCTGCCTTGAGAGGGCACGAGGAGGTCGTGAGGATGCTAACAGAGCGGAACGACGTCCATCCCGACACACCTGACAAACAACATGGCCGGACACCGCTCTCGTGGGCTGCGTGGAAGGGGCGCAAGGAGGTCGTGAAGATACTCTTAGAACGTTACGACGTCAATCCCAGCACAGCTAACATTTATGGACAAACACCACTCTCGTCTGCTGCTGAGAACGGGCATGGGGGGGTCTTGAGGGTACTGCTAGAACGAAATGACGTCAATCCTAACACACCTGACGGGGATGGCCGAACACCGCTCTTGTTCGCCGCCCAGAACGGGCATGAGGAGGCCGTGAAGATACTGCTAGAGCGGAGCGATGTCAACCCTAACACACCTCACAATGATGGCCGAGCACCACTCTGGTTCGCCGTCGAGAACGGGCATGAGCGGGTCGTGAGGACGCTCCTAAAACGGAATGACGTTAATATCTACCCAACTAACAAATATAGCCGGACACTACTCTCGCTGGCTGCGTGGAATGGGCGTGAGGGGGTCTTGAGGTTACTGCTAGAACGGAAGGACGTCAATCCTAACACACCTGACAAATTTGGCCGAACACCGCTCTCGTTTGCCGTTGGGAACCGGCGTGAGGGGGTGGTGAGGATTCTGCTAGAACGGAACGACGTCAATCCTAACACACCTGACGTAGATAGCAAAACACCGCTCTCGTTTGCTGCCGAGTATGGGCACGAGGGGATAGTGAAGATACTGGTAGAACGGAACGGCGTCAATCCTAACACAGCTAACAAATTTGGGCAAACACCGCTCTCTTTTGCTTCCAAGAACGGGCATGGAGGGGTAGTGAGGATACTGCTAGAAAGGAACGATGTCAATCCAAGCATACCTGATGAAGCTGGCCGAATACCGCTCTGGTTTGCTGCCGAGAATCGGCATGAGGGGATAGTAAAGATGCTACTAGAACGGAACGATGTTAATCCCGACACACCTGATCAATATGGCCAAACACCGCTCTCGCGGGCTGCACGAAATGGGGATGAGATAATTGCAGGGCTGCTGCGGGGCCAAGCGAATTTCATCCTAAGACATGCAGTAAGCCCACAACCAACAGACCTCTTACTAGAACCGCCGGAGTTATCTGAGCCCTCTTTCAAAAGGACCCGCAGGTTTTAATACCCAAGGATAAAACCCAACCCCCTCTATCTGCCGGGCATACCCAACCGAAGAAGCTTGACTAAACACAATGCTAAGTGAGCACTAGCACCAAACCCCCGGATTGGATCATTCATCTGGAATTTCTCGGTATCTCACTGCCCCTCAACCATCGCATCCCCCCGCGCTTCCGATTTTACAATTTAGGCTTCACCTAGACTATTTCGCACACACCCGCAGCCCATTAGCACTTTTCTCAGCTCCCTTCTCTATATATATACCCTTTCGCTTTGTTTTCCATTCCCCATACACTTGGTCTCAAGTGCTCCATACTGTTACAAAAGACATCCGGAGGTGCTCTCCTTGTTACTTGCTTTGTTCTATGTATATGCTTGAACCTTGTGCTATGCGATGTTGTCCCCTCTTGTTTCCAGAAGTTCCAGGGTGCTGCGTATCCATTCCCGTGTTTGCTCCTCTACATAGTTCGTTGCTTTCTCTCGTTTCCTTTCCTTTCTTTCTTCTAATATAACAACCGTGTTGGAAACTGTAGTTATGGGTGCGCTCTCCTCTCATCTGTTGCTGTAGTTACGAGTGACACCTCGTGACCACTTACGTCACCCCCCCCCCTGTTCCCTCTCAAATCCTCGCTTCTCTTTTCTCTTCCTCTTCTTTCTTTCCTTCTGCTTTTTCTCTCTTAACAGTCTTCTTGTTCAATAAGCATAAACAAGTCTTTTGCTTTCTCCGGTGACTACTTTGCCTTTGAACCTGTGGAACTACTCGCTTGCCCTCTTCTGCACCCGATAGTTCCCAACAAACCGCTTCTTGAGAAACAATTCGTAATACATACGTGTCCATAGTTAACTCTGTATGTATATGCCCGTGAGTGATAAGAGACCGGCAACGAATGATATTCTATGAAGGCTCGCGGTGAAAATATCGAATTTTAAAAAATTTAACCAAAGACAAGAGCAAACTCCGCAAAATTTCTCAAAACAATCTCAGTATTCCTCCAGACACTACTCTTCAAATTGAACCCTTGCAGGTCTTTCTCCAACTTGTATGATACCCAGAAGCCAAACGCCAATCTCATCAGACCCATCTTTTGTATTAAGCTATGGTTTCACAAGGAAATTATAGCAACTTCATGATAATAGTCATGTCAGAATAGGATTTTTCATCATTTGAGATTGTGGCTGGCTCCTCAGATAAGAAGCCCACCATTCAGGTCCAGCATCCAGCCATCGATCCTCAAACTCCAAAGGAGAAGGAGATGGCCAGGGGAGAAGTAATCGTCAATTCCCCATGGCTCTTATTTTCCAGATTCCTTGATTGTTGGTCAAAGGATTTGTGCTCGAGCATATATTTCCCCCAGATGCCACTTTATTTTCAAGTTTGTCCCTTAGGATCTTTCTCCTGCCAGTCATTTTGGATCTTTCTGTCTTCCTCCCCACCACCGCCAGTTAGCTCTCAGGCACTATTACCCATATAAGATACATTTTAATCCCTTGCCCCCCCCCCCGTAGATTCTGGCAGGGGCTAGCTGCTAGGCGTGCCTTTCCAGCAACCATAACAAGATTAGTAGATATTCCTCATATAACTGCTCAAGTGAGGAAAAGCGGAAGAAGGGATTGAAGAAAGGAAAGAACAAATAATCTTTTGCAAACTTATCATACCTCAAGCACATCCAGCAGCATAGCTGTCATAGCACAATCACCGAAATGCCACACCCGGGCATAAGGTGAAAGTACTTTACAACCAAAAAGAACCCGCACGGGTATGAGAGAGAAAAGTGTAGAGAAGAGAAGAGTAAGAGAGATCATCGAGGAAAGAAGGTGAGAGAGAAGGGGGGGGATAGCAGCCTTATATAGACCTTCCTCGAGAATGCCAAGACGATTCACATGGAAAAAATATGGGGCAGAATACTATTTGAAGAGTAAGGTATGGTGTAGGGCTTGATATCATACTATGTTGAGATCAATATCATATCATTCTATGTCTTATCAGATCAGAATAGCTACAACGAGAAAAAATCATCGGTGAGAATGCAGGTCAATTGAACGGTAACACTTGTATTATTGCACACCCCCGGCAGCAACCCTGTTCTACCGTATTACAGATCCGGTGGATGGAAACTTCAGTGATATAGACACAAGTTACATATAGGCCCGCCCTGCACACACGCGAGTAGATGAACAGCGAGAATCAGCAAGGAAGAGTCTATGCTGAGCAATCCACAGAGTTTGGTTTATTTTTCACTTTTCTCTCACTCTCTTACTTTTTTTTTCCCTTTCTACCACCCGTCCTTTGCCCCCCCCCCCCCCGCTATTTACCAAATTGTAAGATAAACCTTTCTCCTTGCTAATACCAAAGAGATGTTTTTGCTCTCGCCGTCCCCCCCACCAAACGTCCTGATTTACGATATACCATACCACCGCTGCTTAGCCCCCCCCCTTCCTTATAGCCCCCGGCCTCCCCGAAAGGGGTGCCGGGCTTTTCGATATGCGTCGGGAGTCCGACGCACGCGGCGCTGTAAGAGTAGGAAACCCGGTTAAAACCCCTCCGCAAGCCCCAGCTTAGTGCCGCGTGTAGAATGCCGTAAACAAGAGCATCAATTAGGCCATAAAACCAAAGGTTTATATACCAATATTACACTTTATGATTCCGTCTATTAGATGATACGCATTAGCTAGGGAACGCAAGAAAGCAAGGCAAAAAAATTGGAAAAACAAACAAATAAAATAAATAACAAGACCCTGTCCGGCACGCCAGGGAAAAATGGCATTTTTCTCATCTTTTATACCATTTTTTATACGTCCACATGCCAAACTCCTAACCAAAATAAAAATTAAAAATTGTTTACTCCACTTTTGTTCTGCCATCCAATGATCTCAGACCTCGCCCTTGCAAGTGCAGTCCAGAGCCGGATTATACCACCTCGCAGCGGTCTGATTTGCGCTACATCCCCATTAATTGATGGAAAGCTAAGTTCCCCGGTCTCCCAGTTCCCGTAGGGAACACCCTACATGATGGATGGTTAAATAATAAACCCAATTCGAGCGGAACCAAACGCCTGGGCTCCTGAAAATCGCACAGGAGGTTAATTGTTTTTCCTCGCACGTTAGCCAGCTGCGCAAGCTACTAGGTATTTTCACATCGCGCAGTTAGGGGAATTAGCACTTGTCCTGTTGTTTTTGGGTATTATTTCTTTCCACGTAGAGTTAAGGAGAAGGATAATATGATATCTGTTGGGCATTGATGTATAGCAAATTTTGATGCGCTCCCGGAAAAGGAAAATTATAAACATCAATCGCCGATAGCCACTGACAGGGCCCCCTCCGGCGTGCGCAAAGCGATAATTGCAACCAGATCGGTGATTAGAAAAAGGTGGGTTTGGCTATCGTACGCGGAAAGTAGGATTTGGAGAGAGTTCCGGGTTGCACATATACAGTATAGTTCATACCCGCTCACGATACATAACCCCCTGCCACGAGGTTATTGTTTTTTTTTCGTATTTTTCCCCTTCTTCTTCCCCGTCGCCTCTTCTTTACCACGAATTATGTGTCCTTTTTGGCGCGGGGGGGGGGTGGGGGGGGGGGGGGGGGGGTGGGGGGGGTGTGTGGGGGGT
>Ga0307513_10004161_pt1 | contig 19378 bp, 9 predicted proteins | sample 15_EM_MG_FD_202174 | JGI IMG/M metagenome (GOLD analysis project Ga0307513, IMG submission 202174) | Populus trichocarpa ectomycorrhiza microbial communities from riparian zone in the Pacific Northwest, United States - 15_EM | ecosystem: Host-associated > Plants > Roots > Unclassified | place...
TGGGAAGCGTCGGGCTGTGGTTGACTTTGAAGGTGTCTGAGCCGTCGACGGCGACGATGGCGAGTGCTGCTGGGGTCGTTCGAAAGCCGCCCGTCTGGTCGCAAGGTGACCGGACGACGGGTGGTGCTTTGCGGGCGGGTCTTCGCGCGTCATATACCTAGATTAGACACAAGTTGTATGATGCAAGGTCCGTCAGCGTCCTACGTCCTACTCTGCACGCTTCCAACCCAACGCTCACGTTCTCGTCCACCGGTCTGCGATCGACCCTCTGGACCCTCCGGACCCTCCGGACCCGCCTTGCTTGCTCTTCTCCTTGTCATTCCACGCAAAGCTAGCCCCTACGTTTTACAGCGATTAGCGCCGGATTTTACTCGATTAACGAGGTGGCGACAACGTACTAACTGCTATCCCCCCACATTTTCTACATTTTTCTATCTCCTTCGGTATCAGGTCACCACAGTACTTACAAAATCCCATCGCGGCGGGGTCGTCGACGCGTCTTGCCTTTCGCGTCCGGTCGCGGTAAGCTCCAAGGGTGGTCCACACGACAAACCGGGTTATTTACGGCGGTTAACGGCGGTTATACGAGTAGTCAACCACGTACAAGTATTCGTATTCCATCACTTATCATTGCACTGTCTCCCACATTTCCCCTCAACACTGCGTCTCCTGGTCCGCCTCTGTGACAAAGCATGCGTCTCGCTTTCGCGATCAGCTTCACAAGGTGTATTTTGGGGGGAGAGGAGAAACTTCGACTCACCATCGATATGGTGATCCGGTCCGCTCTCTGATTGGGCAAGCCACAGAGGATGGGGCGCCTGCTTCCACTGCACAACTATCTCCATCTACGCCGCAAGCGCACTTCACTGGCGTGAGTTTGAACATAGATGCTATAGGAAAGGCGCTTACCCTCCTGGATTCTAGCTTCGTAACGCCAATCAGGGAACGATAAACAAGATGGGTGGCTATTGGGGTCATTGAGTTGGAGCAAGATAGACGCAAAACACTAATGGTATAAGCTGATGTGTTCCGTACCTCGATAGATCTCCAGAATTTGTTGAGGACAGGGACCCATGTGAGCGAAATGAAGCGATGATAGGGGCCAAGAACGAGTGCTCAGAAGGGGTTTTTGGTGCTCTATTGTGAACGTAATTTCTCTTCTTGTCCGTGTTTGAGGTAGAGTCATAGCACAAGTGACTGGGTTGCAGAGAACCCGCGAGGTAAGAGTACAAGCGCCGATATAGAAGTCCTAATGCTTGAGAATTACGGTGAGATTAAAATTATCAAGAGTCGATATCGAGCCCACCGATTTCGAAGGTGGAAATAGTGGAGGGTATCTACTGGGCAAAGCGGGAAGGGTAAGGAGGTTATAGCCTATGTTGTAGGATGAATGGCGGCACATTATACTGTTCACGTTCCAGTGACATCCCGTAGGTCCTTCTGCTTGCCTGGTGTTGAGTGTTGTCAATTCCAGTGGCACCGGGGTAGTACTCCAGTGGTCTTGGTGCGTCCAGGGAGGTGGGACCCGCTCGCGGTTGATCACACAAGGGACGTGCTCCGCGGCTGCTCGACGGTCAGTTAGAGAGAGTTGGCGATCTCTTGCAATGGATATGACATGGAACACTACGGCTGAGTGAATTCTTCTGCGTATGGTCCCGCTACGTACATGCCCACTCCTTTGGAGCTGACGCACGGAAGGCTCTGGGTAATCTTGAAGCCCTAAGAGCACACAACAAGCAGCCGTTCTCCATTGAAGCTCCGGAGCCGGATGTAGCTGCGAGTTGCGGACGACAATGCCGTGCAACCCTTGATGTCGACCGAACGTTCCAAACTTCCTGCGCCTATACTATGGGATAAGAGGATCAAGAAGGCAGGGGTCGCAATTAGGTTAGGCCGGGACAGCAGGGTCCTTCAACACGAGAGGTAGACCCTCTGGCCGCTAATTGTGGTCGGGTATGAGAGTGGTCGGATCAGTTGGGCGTGTCTCAGATCTTTAGGGCGCCATTTCAACGTGAACCATAGTGGAATTATTATTCGACACATTGTCTCTCTTTATTATAAACTTCGGGTTCTGTCACTCATCCTTCCTGCCGGTGCTCACGAGTGTTAGATAAAATAAACAAATATCTGGGAGATACCCAACGTGATCCGTGACAGGTGTCACGTTGCGGTTAAGTCAATGCTTGTCTGTGTTTTGCCTGTCATGTCGCGTTGGTCCCCCGCCGGTGGACTGGCCCCAACGTCACCAGTACTGTGTCGCTGGAATGACGCCGCCGAACTGACACTATGTATCCTCCACGCGAACCAAGCGCATTCATAAAATAAGGTAGTGATCCAACCCGCCCCCCCGCGCCCTCAACATAGGGTTTGTAACCTTTCAACACGCCATGGCGTGCGTTCTGCCCATTAAGGCGCCAAATTATCCTCTATTACACAGTAATCGGACACTACATTAGCCCAGAACCCGCCAGTGGCCTTCTTGGCACATACTCGCGATCCAACTGCGGCCTGAACATCGATTGATTAATTGTAACATTATCTATGTCCCATTCATACCTCTATGCAGTTGTACAATGCCTTCAATCGCCTTTCTGCATCGTCGATTCAACCCACACGTGGCCCCACCCGGGACATGGTGTCATTAGTCTTGATAGAGATTATCACCGAGTCGCATCAAGTGGCTACTGGTAGAGTTGTACAATGGCTAGGACAGTGTGCATGTGAAGAGATCAACCGCCACCCATCGAGTAATAATAGAGCCTCACATATCGTTCAAGTCCACCCCCCTAGCTTTTTGGGGGATATAAGTGCTCAAGTCCTAAGCAGCGCAACGCAGAGGCACGATGGGACACAATCCACAACTGGAGGTAGAGGTGAAGCCGACTGCTATCTTCGCTACGCGACATGATTTATTACTGGTATCTCTGAGTCATTCATATGCGTGTCATATGCAATTATAGACTTTAGGAACTGACCCCACGATCGCCGATTCGCGCTCCCTGTGCTGCTCGGTTTGCTCGGTTTGATACTCGTTCCAACTCTGGAGGCGACTATACGTTGATAATAAATATATTATATCCACACTGATTATATATACAATGAGTACGTATGCGGGATTTAAGAAAACCGCAACCCCCTCGGGAACTTTGTCGTTTTGTCGGTGCTGGACCGCGCCGGCATATGAATTACCACCTCTCTATGCACAGAACTACTATCAACGGTGTAACTAGATGTCGCCGATTGGTGCCTCGTCTACAGGTCAAAACCACGAATAATATCAGTTATGAGTAAGTACACCCACCTCCGTCGTCTTTGTCATCTTTGCCTTCGTCTCCCGTCGTCTTCTATCGTCGTCTTTTGTTGCCGTTTCCCGTTGTCCCTGTCATCCCCTATCATTTCTCCACGGCATCACGAGGGTCATCGTCTTTGCAAAGCGACGCGACGGTACCCCCTCTGAGGGGGTAAAAAGCCTATCCGTTTCAAACGAGGCCTCTCAGACCCCTCTTCATGTGACCGAGGTGCGAACATGTTCTGAGCGGCAGATCCATTCAGGGCTACATGTCAACCCACGAAAAAGAATTAGTCACCATACATTCCTGGACCAACTCTTGCACTAGACTGTGAACCCTAACGAGACCAACTCCCTACATGAAATTTATTTTATATACAGAGGCCTGCGGTGACACGTTTGTTCCCGGTAGTTCATCCGATAGTCACATAGGAACTAGTGACACAGTTCTAGGGAGCGGGAACCAAGTACCCCAACAACCCAGCCATTGAGGACAGGCAAGTCCATACTTGACCAATACCGAACCTGGATTTGAGGGTAAATACCTATTGTCAGGCTATTTACATGGCCTTCAGTTTTACGCATCCGATAGCAGCCAAATCAGACACTGGACGGAATATACATATTGCAAGCTACTACACCTGCCCTCCATATTCGCGATTCGCGACTTCAAGCATGTACATCCAGGCCCGATTGGTTTCTGTTGAGCTCGAGATGTCACTCTTTCTCGTTACTGATGACGACCACAGGCGGCACAGGCGGCACATCACCTTTCCTAACGAGGACCATCTAGCACGCCGATCGGGTTCAAGGCAAATCACAACCATATCCCTCAACATCGGCAAAAGTACACATGGCCCCGTTATCTTTGAACTACGCCGTTGAATGTTTGACTCATTCTTGTGCGTAACATGGGCTTGTTAGGAATGGAGGATTCACTCTATTGGCAAAGTCGAGTCCCTTCCATAAATGTTTCTTCCGATTGCGGGCAGAGACAAGACTGTTGCACTCAGTACTTGGCCTCCCAGTTACTACGTACTGAGTTATGGCTGGCTGCCAATATGAATCAATCACTGAATAAGACAGCGAATTCACCAGCAAGTCGTATTTACGCTTATGCTATTACTGGGATGATGTGCTAGTTAAGAAGACACAACCACCATCCATCGAATCGTACATAATCACAAACATCCTACGACGTTTACCTACCTTTTGCGCTCAGAAACTCCCAAACTCCTTCAGGATGCGGCCTTCCATCTTCTTTTCTTCATCGCCCTTGAACGTCCCTTGCATAATCTTCATCTCGCCCTTGATGCGGTCCATCAGTTTCGGCTTGGTAGCAGTAGTACCACCATTATCGGATACACGAGGTGGAGCGTCTGCAGTTGGAGAGGGTCTCTTGGTGAGCCTGTGCCGCTTGTGTTCGAGCGAGCCAGCAGTACAGGCAGGAGTGGGTGTGGATTCAACGAAGCGGCTATCACCTCTGGAGACGGGGAGAGGAGCGAGGAGAGGATCCTTGGTAAGGTCTTGAAGTGCACCAACGTCATCATCAATGGCGTAGGTCGACTCAGGGAACGCAGCGCCGGCGGGGGGGGCGGTATTTGCGCGACCATGGCCGGTGCTTTCAGCTTTATCAGGAAGAGAATGGCTAGTGCCCTTAGTCAATTTGCGGGTGCCGGAGGGGCTGCTCGATTTGGTGACTCCAGGTGACGTAGAATGTTGAAAGTGGAAGCGCTTCCCTTCTTTGTTGTCTCTCTCCTTCGCAGCGACAACGGCCGAGGTGGCACCTCCGGCAATCGCACCGGTAGCGAGTGCCTCGTGTCGTCCATGTTGAGTCGCCAGGGCGCGGCCGTGTTCCTCACTAAAGATGGGGCGTGGAGCGTGTCCAATACCTGCTACAGCCTTGCTGCTGGTATTCATCACCGAGTCGCTGTGCCCAATGCTGGTCGAAAGAGATGCGATGGACGTATCACCGCGGACAGCACGAGTGCTCAACTCGTCCAAGCCTTCGCATTCAGACGGCGGAAGAGGGTACGCAGAGTGCAGGCGGCTGCCAGCACTGGATCTAATTCCGTCCGGCGATGAAGTGCTCTTCGAACGAGTCGATGAAGGAGCTTGAGTGATGGACGACGCCTCGGGTGCACCCTTTTCACGACCGGGAATAACCGGTACGACAGCGGCAAGTCCCTCCGCTTTTTGCTGAATCGCTGAGGCCCTCGCGGCGCGAGATGACCACTCGACGTCCTGGGGAACATGATTGGGCTGGGTCGTGGGGTTACTGGACACGAGAGGAATTAGCTGAAGTTTGGTATCCGCAGGGTGGCCGTGCTGGCCGAGAGTCGCGATAATGGGGACTACAGGGACGATGTAGGAATCTGGGACCTTCTGACCCGCGTGCTTGGCTCCTTCTTGGACATCTCCATCGGGAGAGAGTGTCGATCCTATTACTTGTTCGAGGCGATGTGAGTTTTCCTGAGTTTCCGTCGCAAGATTGGAAGTCGGTTGATCGACGGAACCGTGAGGTGGCCGGACAGGTGCATGGCGAGCAGAGGGTGCAGCAGAAGGATTAAGGGGTTCAGCTAGGTAAAGCGAAGAATGAATCGGTGAATGGACACTGGTCATGCCAGCGACGGTGCACTCACGAGCTGTGTTAACGATAGAAGCGGCACCAATCGAATTGACCTTGGCGGTACTGGTCGGCTCAACAGGTTCCGTTTGAGAATTCTCGACGAGTCGCTTAACGGGGCCGGTAACCTCTCTCGAGGCATCGCCATCGCGGTTGGCAGGAAGAAGAGAAGGATCGGGAGTCTCTGTCAGTCGACCGGGAACTTGGGTCACATCCCTGATGCTGCTGCTTGCTGGAGGGTGACGGAAATAAATGAGTGCATGTCGTCCAGATCAGTTTGCCTAAACAAATGACGTACAAGGGAATTGGACGACGGCGGGAGGAAGGAGGTTCGTGGTCTTCACCTGCTGAGCGAGGTTGGCCTGATTGTCCTGTAGAGGAGCTGGAGTGCCAGGTGCGGTGTCTAACCATGCGCCTGGGAAGTGGGGCTCGCTCTCCGAGTGACTAGAGCCAAGCTGGGGAGCGTTGAATGCATCTAGAGTGGCGCCTGAGGCAGAGACAACCGAATACGACGATATAGAAGACGCAAAGGAGGGATGAGTGGTGGGAGGGCTGACGGATGCAAACGACGGGCTAAGGTGCTCGTGTGGCGGGGTTTTGAGTACAGCGGCAGACATTTACTTGAACCGTTGTCGTTGTCGATATCGTTGTTATGGAGGTGTAAGAGGCCGAGTAGGAGGAGGAGTAAGAGTAAGAGGAGTACGAACAAACATTGCGTCAGTCCTGCTCCGCTCCACACTCTTAGATACGGGTAGCAGATGACTAGGACCACTTGGGGCTCTCGGGGCTTCTGTTGACGAAACGAGGGATCTAGTGGCAAATGAACGCCTTATATGTCGCCTTATTGATTTCAGTATCTTATCCTGATGAATAGATTAGGCACTCCAGAGTTACTTCAGTCGATCGAGAACAAATGAGTACCGCAAAAACGAGCGCTGCCCATCACCGGGTGATATCGTACGTCGTACGGCTTGGGCATATCGTGAAAGCGTTGTACGCACGCCCTCCTACTGATCTAGTACACAGGAAAGTTAGCAAGGACACCCAATGGCTGGCCACTGAGTGACACAAGGTACGTAGCGTTGAGATCGACTCACCTGACCGCCAACAGTCGCGGCTTCACCTCACGCAGGGAGGCGTAACGTTCCCCGATGGCAAACCTTAGAGGAAATTCGATGACCCATCACCCAATAGTGGCACGGCCGCACCTCGGCGTGGGTGCCTCTGGCAGAGGATGGGCGCAAGGAGTGAACCGAACTAAGGCAAACGAATCGGGTGGCTGGGTTCTTTACTTTACGCCTGGCTTGCGGCAAATAATCTCTCAGGGAAATTCGGATTGGAACGCTACAATATACAATTGAACATTCCATATACAGAGGAGGCTCGGGCTACTGTACAGAATCTGGTGGCGGCGGATGAGTTTGGGAGTTGCACGAAAAAGGGGAAGAGATAGAAGCCCAAGGAGAAGGGGACGTTCGAAATGAACGGGGAAGCAGAAAGGAAGGGCGAAGACGCGCAGAAGAGTGAGAACAAAGCAAGATGGACAAGAGCGAGTGCACGGGATGAAGATAAGCAAGTCGTTTTCGGGTCAGTTGCGAGGGGAAGCCAGTGAGGTGTACACGAGAGTTGAGCATTGTCCGTTGAGAATACCGAATGCGAGGGGAGTGGGATAATACACATAGTGGGCTCCGGAAGGACCGCACTCCAGCTTGGGGCGAATTGCACCGTGGTGAGCCAAGACGAAATAGAGAGGAGGCTACATTGCCTTGGCCGGCGAAACGTCTTCGTCGGCGGTCGGGCTGAGTATATCCGTGTTGGCGTCCGCGTCGAGATTAAGTGTGCTCGACGTGAGGAGCCTGCATAACGCAATCGGGTTAGTATAGTTGGTTGGAAGGAGTGAGCGCGGAGGCGCGGGAATAAAACCAATAAAAACGCACGGGCTGAAACCGCCAAGCGAGTCCTGGGGGCTGTGAGTGGACGTTGCTGAGCTCCTGCGACTTCGGACAGGACTATTGCCTTCGTTCATGCCCCGGAGGATGTTACACACGCGACCGGTGATTGCGAAGGCGAGTGCGCGATCGGTGGGGTCACTGGCATCGAGAGCATGGGCGAATGGAGATGATACGGGCTATAAGATAATGTCTATCAGCATAAGGACACGGAAGACCACATAGGAGAGCAAAACATACCGGAACCTGTTGGGCTGGGTTGTGGAGCTGACCGGTGAGCTCCTTGTTCACAACCCTCTTGCCAGCAAATACATCGAGGAGGTCTGGGAGAGCGTCGAGTTGGTGGTCATGAGCCGCGCAGAGAGCGTCCAGGACGTTCGGCGAGTCGACAGCGGTGGTGGTGGACGAAGGAGGGGAGAACGAGTAGTGGTAGTGGTAGTGGAAAGTGTCCATGGGAGTTGTCGATCGTCGTTAGTTAATTAAAGAGTAATTGGTGAAAGAGGTCAGGTCGGGTCCAAGTTCCCACTGGCTGCCGTTGGGCCAACCCTTCTTGCCAGGCCTCTTATCATTCACTCACCCCCACTCACCCCCACTCACCCTTACTCACCCTTACTCACTCCCACTCACTCCCGCTCGCTTACACTCCCTGACACTCACTCACTGGACGTCCGTGAGGGTTCCACATGAGCTTATAAACCGTTGCTGAATGTAACCATACAATCTTCCAGACGTGGTTTTCTACTTCCGAGACATGGGCCATGTGGGGAGCATTGCCATCCTCCATTGAAACTCACTGGAGCGCGAACAGGAAGCCAAACCACTTCGACGGCGATGATATCAATAGCAGTTGAGAATACCTGTCACTGTCAACACTATAAGCCATTTACACCTCAAACGTGGGTCGGTGAATAATCCTGCAGGCGCCCTTGTCCTCCTCGACCGCTTACGAAATAAGAAGCTCACAGCCAGTGCAATTCTCATCACAGAAGGAAGAAGGCATAGCTATACTTGATTGTAATTAGCCGAGTACTGTTGTTGTCCGGAGAACGTGCTTGTCTGCCCCAGAGCCACCCAGCCTCAGCAATTTCGACTCTACACCGACATTGTGATCGGCACAGAACCGGCGATAGGTGGATGTTCCGACTGAACAAAGGAATTCACTCCAAGATAGATCCCGGTCGGTCGCTATTGAACGGCATGTTAGATCATATGCCGTGGGAACAAAGAAGTTCCGGAATATCAGCCCCCCTGTCGTTGTCTGTATTCACACATGCCAGAGTCGACTGACAGGCAAGGTAACTTCTCCGCGGGCTACGGCTCCCTATGGCCAAAAGTGGTTACATCAAGCTCGCGATGAGTAGAAATCGGCTTTCGATATGAGTAGACCACATACAACTATGTCCCTGTCTCTGTTTATCACTTCCACAAGACCTTATGCACGTGCCTCAGATCCATCTAATTTAACATCTAAGTAGAACCTGAAAAGTACCGCTATTTTTATAAGATCTGTCGTATTTGGTATTTCGCCGGAGTTTTGGCTTAAACAGCCGGTGACAGTGGAGGGACCAAGCGCTAACCACGTACCCAAAAGAGGGCTGGTCTGGACGGCAGCCGTTAACATGCCCGGAGATGAAAATACGTGTTCGGATAGCGGTAGTCCATCGTAAAGTGCAAGGCGCACAGTCTATCAGTTGTTTGGTTTGAACCGTTCAGCGGGCGCATATGGAGAACGTGGAGACCCAATTGGAAGACCGCGGTGTTGCAACATTATCCATGTGTCTTTACCCCATTTTTAGGTTGTGTCTGAGGTCTCCAGTAACCTCGTAAAGTCTCGAAGCGCTCAGCTCATCGCGAGAACGCCGGATTTGTATCTTGGCCCAGGGGGTCCAACAGAGCTCATCCCGCACTGTTGGAGTTGATGATCCCTCCAACTATTGACTGGGGAAATGCGCCCTTATTAGATCTAGGGAGTCCCGGGTTCCTGGCCTATCTTTTCTCTTCCTACACGCACATATATGTGGGTTATGTGTAATCGACATAGAGATTCAACTCCCGTGGATTCTCTCGAGAGTAGCTTAAGTGTAGAGCACCTTTGAAACTGGCAAGCCCATGTCAACTTGAGCATAGCTAGTGGGCAAACCGGCACTAAAATGAGTGAAATATTTCGATTTTAGTATTGGTTCCATTAGTATGGCCAATGTCACCAACCTTGGCGATATTGTGTTATAGGCATTTCCCACAGCATAGTGAATTGCATGTATGGCCACCAGTAAGCCATTGCCAACCCTAGGGTTTAGTAGAGAATCGTATTTAACTGGAACAAACAATTCCTACCGAGGGAGAATGGCTAGGCATTTGAGGTCGATGAGCCTGTTATCTTTATTGCGGAACGCAGGAGACGGCATTATCTATTGAAGCCTATAGAGCAGGTCTGGATGGTAAATTTCTTACAAACCCGTACCAACCCCGCCTCAGGAAGACGTGAGACGGAGGACTGATTCCTTGTGGACCCGGACAAGTACATGGCTATGCTTAGAGTAGTGTTTGTGAGGAGACATCTATTTTATATACATCAACTGTATTTTGTCGTGATTTTTGGGTGTCAGATGCTGTTCGAAAGATGGCCGATTCGGCTGTTGCTGACTCATGAAAGTAGATTTAATTTCATCTTCTATGAGCATAGCACCTACAACTATTTCTAGTGCTACAAGATGGATGAGGTAAGGTATAAATAATGAGCGTGTGGGTAGTCCGAGTCCGAATGCGAGATAAGGGAAGAACATAACGAAGAGGGATTCGAGATGGACTAGGTTGAGGGATGGAGAAGGGAGGGGTGTGGACGTGCGCCAGGCTCGAGATGAGTGGACAGGGGTCCGTATAGGAACTTCGGGTATGCGGGCATAGAAAAGGCATAAATCTCGTGATCAGCATCACATGAGTTGGGAGGGAAGGGGGAAGGTCATGGTCATTGCGCGGGACGAGGGGGGGTTATACCTCCTCGAAGATTTCATCAAGATCTTCGTCGAAGTCGAAGCTTATGGTAATATCGTCAGACAGGGCAAGTGAGTTCGTCCAGTCGAGCGTATCCCGCTCCCGTTCACGTTCCTCCGCCCGCGGTGGCGATGGGTTAGAAGCCGGTGAGGGGCCAACACAGAGGGCAGCCTGTGCACTCCTCCCCCTCCTGACACCGCTCAATAAGGATAAGCCAACGGAGCGAATGGTCTGAGTTGGTGGAGGAAGAAGGGCTTCATACGACTTGGCGCGCCTGATCCGTTCGGGCGCCACGCCTTGGGCTTGCATGGTCTGGGTGTGCGGAAATCGCAAGGCATTGTACCCCTCAGCTTTAGCATACCACTCGTTGGGGAGTTCGACGATAGCTCCGCGGCGCCTATGGATGCTGCTCGTCGTCGGGCTCGCTAGCGCGGGCGGGACAGATGGCGGTGCAGGAGGGGCTGGAAACACAAAGACGCCTGCATAGTTATAGGTAGCCGTGGGTTTATACTGCCTGAATAACGGAAGCGGAGGCGATTGAGGTCGGGAGGGTGAATAAAAACCCGAGGAGGTCAAGTTGGGGGAGCCGCTGCGGGAGTGGGTCGGGGAAGATGGAAGAGGAGTGCTACGAATTGGTGCCAGTGCAAGGACCCTCCGCGCCATCTTCTGAAGTACCCTCGACTTCTTCGTCTCGGGTTTCGTTGTTTGGGACTTGGAGGGTTCCAGTGGGAGGATATTTTTGGGTTGCATGGCCGTGAAGTTCGTGATCGTGCAACGTGCAACGTGGTAAAGCTGATTAAGGAGAGAGCTAGAAAGAACGGAGGGGAGCGGAGGAAAGTGAGTGAGGAGTGAGGGTCTGAGTGAGGTTGGGAGGCGATGGTGATCAAACTGGCCAACTACTTTGACGCTGACTGTGTGGCAACTGTGGCACCGGCACCCGCACGTCTCGCACGTGGCAACGACTTCCTTTTCCCGCCTTGTCTTGGCCGTACAGCTGAGCTGACCAATGGGCTGTGCTTGCTTGCTCGTTGTCATTGCGAACAAGGAGATGAAATGACTTGCCAACCTGATTCGAACAATCCATCCTGCGTTTCATCCTCCCACATATCGCCACCTCGACGCCAAAAAGTTCCAAGAGTATATGCTCCAGCTTTCAAGTTTCGAATAGAGACCTCGGTCATTTTCACAACGAAATGTATCCGTTCGGAACGCACTCTAGTGATATGATCACACAAAGTAAGTCAGCATTGGCTTAAACCCGCTTACTACTCCCAATACACTCGCCACCTCCACTCGCCACTTTTCCTATCCCAAATATTGTGCAATCCAGCAACCCTATTATACCGCGACAGAGTTTGTCTGTTTGAGAACGGCTCAGCGGGTCTGCATTGCTGTAGAAGCAGAGCCACGACTTCCATCAGCTCGTATTTCAAGAAGAGGTGATTGCTTACTCGAATAACCAAATAAGTGCGCTAAGAGTAAAATTTCCTTTTCTGATCGATCTTTTATACAACGAACAAATGGGCACCATACCTTCGCCTTTGTCCATCCTCAACCAATGATACGGGCATACGGAGGACCCGCCGACAAAATGGTCATGTCACCGTGGAACCCTCTACCACTTCCCCAGAACAAAGGCGGATTTCGAAGGACGTAAACATTCGTATTATGGATCACGGTTGTCTTCTGCTCCACTATGCAATACCTTTCCAATCTGCATGCTTGTGGGGTCCAGAGGCCGAGTAGCAGGCCGATTTCATGTGCGACGGATTTATCTGATATGGATGTAGGTAGGTAAGTAGGTATAATTCGGTAGCAATTGCGGCTTTGCTGGAGATGTTCTGGGACCATCTGCAGGGTGATTTTTTCAATGCTCTACGACCTGTCGTTACAACATCCTTTGAACAGTCAATAGCGGGTATTCAATGTACTATATTAAATCCTGCAATATGCGCCGTGGAACATAATACAAGGATAGGTATTTAGACAAAAGCATACGGTCCATCCATCTGCCCAACCATCCCCGCCCACAGACGGTGCGATCAGACGAATGATTTGGCCCATGGACAGTGCCAGTTGGTCAAAGTGTATTCTATCGAACTTCATGAGTACCAAAATCCTATTGAACATGGCTTTATGGTGTCATGGTTAGTGTGCTCCCTAGTTGTAGTGTGCTGGCAAAGTGGCAAATCTGTCCTTACGTGGTATGGATGCCCTCAAGGATACAACCAAGGCCATTAAGAACTTTTGAGTCTCTGACACGACAAACATCTTGTGTTGCAAACACGAATTCTTCAGGGCATCCCTCACTCTTTGCAATTACTATCATTGCACATCAACATGTGGGCCGATAAATATCATATAGTAGTATGATTTACAAGTTGGCTACCTTTAGCCATCGTGAAATTTACGGCCACTATTGTATGCACAACGCAGATAAATCCCAACAAGGCCACCGAAAGGGCCCTTGAAAGTGATGAAGGTCGCACATGTCAAGATTGGGTCTGGTCTATGCAGTTAGCATCGATATATGCTTTTGTCATTCATGAATGGTAAAGTGAGGCGGAGCAGTACTGTAAGATTGGGATCCATCACCCGGTAGTTAGAATAAATTCAACAGAGCATTGAGCTAGTTACGGGTCCGGTACACCTATAGAGGAACTCAAGAGGGCAACGAGCATTCTGGGTCAAGGGGTCATAAAAGGATACAGAGCTACTATCACACTAGGAAGTGTAATGAGCGGGTGCGGAAACCAGGGAATGTGTGGAGCAGGTTATAGTGTAATGAAGGGATAAGCCAGTGCATGTCATAGGACAGTTGTTGCGGCTTATGTGCAGGTCGAACCGAAATATCATCCGCTATACACTCGACCCTTGGGCGGTGGTTGAACCACCTTGATCTGGTCGGTTGCCGGGAGCTCGCGTGGGTGCGCGTTTGGGAAATATCGTCTGCTCTGTGGGCTTATACCAGTCGTGAGGTAAATTCCATCGGACGTTGACTTGGGTCTGGCAGTCTGGCCTACCCTCCATGCGTCTCGAGATACGGGCTGTAGTTAGAAGCTCAGCGGATGCAAGCAAAGGAATTACTGGCTGTTTACCTGTAGCTGGACTACAGGTGTATTAGATGGTTATACAAAAGGAAAGAAACGAGGGGCACTCACGGCTCAGTGAGCCAGGCGATCGTTGACCTGACGGGTTGCACAAACAAAATGTCTATATACTACGCAAATTAATTAAAACGGGTCTGCCAAATGGTTCACTTGGCGTACACTTGACAATGAGGCACATCGCGATTCCTGCGACGAACCGTCCCCATAGTGCGTATACCCGGATGAATCCTAACTCAACAATGTCAGTGGCGAAAGGCAGCCGTGGTTTGACGGACCTTGACATTGGAGGTTCGAGCGAGAGGGGTTGGATCGGTATTCATGTCGGTCTACTGGAGAGGGTGTATCGGCTGCGTCCCAAGGACTACTATATGGTGTAATGGTGAGACTGAGAGCGGCTCCTTGAGCTTGCAAGGTCGGTTTATCGCGCTTTTTCGGGGAATGGGTGGTGACAGGGATGAGCGACTTAACCTATCCTGGGATGTTTATATACATTGGCCTAGCTAGATTGGGCTATCGTTTGTGCGTCACATCAGCATGGCGTCAAAGTGATATCATCGACAGTTTGGTTTGGAAATCATAGGTTTAACCCTGATGGCTGTATCTCGACTCTTGCCCCAAAGTGCCCAACGGCCGCGCGTTTGCGCGCGGGACCGCGCATCGGGGCGGCCTATGACCGCCCGGTGTTTTCTCGCGTGACGGCCGAAAACACGGGTGCCCCCCATCCCTAGCAGCAATTGTAATTTGTGCGTATCAGTGCATCTGAACGCCGCGTTGGCCGTCTTCTTTAGGCCTTCGCGACCATCAGGTATTAGCCCCAATACATTTGGGGCCAGGTGCTTGGATAGGGAGGTTTACCGTGTGCGAGGAAACATAAGGGCCGTTGATATGGCCAGGGGTCGCCATTTCCGAAGCTCTCAGAGGGGTGAAACACCTGGTCGGAGTATTGAACGAACTCGCTATTCAGACAAAAACACACTATTGCTGTACGGGATATGTGTAGTATGATGAAGGTGGGTATTGGAGCGAGGTTGGGCGTACGAAAGGGCAAATCAAAGATGGAAATCGCGGTGCCACTAAAATGCTATTTATGTGTCCATAGTGTTCAATATTTCACCTCGGTCTCACTGTCATCGCTCTCCGTCACGCTTCGAAAATCATCATCGCCAGCGCCACGATAAACCGTCCTCGGCTCACCGCGCTTCCTCTTTCGTGGCTTCAGTAGTTTTTCTAGAGCACGGCGGTAGTCCTCGTTCACTGGCGGAGCACGAGGAAGAAAATTGTGATGGACGACCAGTCGCATGGTTTGCAACTCGCCCACCATTTGGTCCAGATTGACGGTTTTGGGGACACAAGTCACTGGATCAAGCGTTACGTGCTTTCTAATGGTCTGCTCGATCAACCTTGTAGGCCTCGATGGTGAAGATGCGCCTGAGGATGATGCCGAGGGAGAACCACGCCGTTTGGGTTTCGCGTCGAGGCAGAAAAGAGACGTGGGAAGGAGAACGTTGGTCATAAGCCCCTGGACAGATGATGCAGGCGGCGGGAGTGGCCTCACCGGGGCACTATGCGCTGGACCAGATGCATTCGTGAGAGTCATGTTGAGTACCGGTGTCTGCGTTGTACTTGACGATTGGGGAACTACCGCGCCAGGCTCCTGAGTTTGCGCGTCCGACTGGTGCTGGCCTTCCGGTTGAGTAGCTGTGAACATCCTAAGATCTCCCGTCGTGTCTCTTGAACGAGTACCCAGATCTATGTCGACACTCATATCCGCTGCAGGATCGTCACCCATATCGGTGTCTGAGTCTCGACTCTCCTCGTTATCGTCATCACCCTCTCCACGTACATTGCTGGTCTTGATCGAGGACGTTGATGCCTGGTTGCTAAACGCTGCACGCGTGAACCCAAACTTGATCGCCGCGGTGCCCGATCCGGTGCCCGCTTTTCCGAACGCAGCAAACCCAGCCCCAGCCCCCGATCTGAACCCTCCAAACCCGCCGGTAGCCGGAGCGGGTGTCAGCGTAGCAACTGGATCGACACCCTGCCCAAACCCACTCGCACCAAAAGACGCTGCCTTCGTAAGCGCAAAGCCTCCAAAACCAGCTCCCATACCCGCACTTCCAAATGGCGTACTAGCTTTCAGCAGAGTAGATGTGAGGTGTACAGTTGGTGGGGTAGGAGCAGTTCCAGTCGCAGGAACCGCAAAGAGACGATTAATGACTGGTTTATTCTCCGCTGCCTTCTTGGGGTTCTCCTTCTCCTCAACCAATCTCTGAAGCAGGTGCTGATTAAATCCTTTTCGCCCGCCCTTGTCCTTGTCCTCAGCATCAGACGGAGCAGCGATAGAAGGACGCGGTGTGGAAAGCTGCACAGGGGTGGTCGCCACTTGTGTGGTTGACGGTGAGGAGGGTCGGGTTGCTGGTGGTGGCTGGTTTGGTGAAGGCACTGCGGCTGGCTCATGCCGTGACTGTGATGGGGATCCTGCAGCTTGTGTGAAGATACTAAGACGGGGAAAAACGGGCGGTGTCTTCGATTTTTGTGATTGCGACTGCGGCGAAAGTCGCCGGGTTGCGAACGGGGGGGTGGGAACCTTGGGTGGAGTAACCGACCGTCTGGTTGTGGCAGTGGCAGTGGAAGCAAGGGGTGTAGAAGTAAGGAGTGGAACGAGTGTCCGTGCCTTTTTTCGTGGAGCCCGACTTCTCACACGTCCTTTCCGCGGGGGTAAAGGTGAAGCAGAGCCGGCCGATTCAATTTCGATTGTGGCGAGTGGCGAAGTGGGTATGTTTGTATTCACAGTAACAATCGACGGAACGGAGCCGGTCTGAGCAGGTAGTGAATCCGTTTCACCACTTGGTTGAGCAGATTCGACCTCCATCGGAGTATCTGTTTCCACTACTCCTCCCGAAGGATCAGGTGCAGGAGGTGCGACGGGTGTCGAGGCTGAGCTCGATGGCGCAGGGGCGGGGACAGGCGGCAAACTCGGCGGAGGCGCAGGTGCAGGAGCAGGCGCGATGGGTACAGGAGTCGGCGCCTTCTTCTTCCTCACTGGGGGCTTCTCCGTGTTATTTGGTTGAACGGGTGGCAATTTCGGCGGCGGAACAGCGGACCCGGTGATGGGCACGCCAGGGGGGACAACGGGTGGCGCGGTTTTCATTGCAATCGCAAGAGCGACAATTCGTGGATCAGGAATGATCCCATTTTCAGCGGCCTCGCGGGCAGCGAGCACCGCACGACCTTTCCTGCTTCGACCAAGTCGCTCGCGTTTCTTCTTTGGGCCTGCGAAACGCGATCGTCAGCTTGAAGAATATGAATAGAATGCTTGGGCGGAGACGGCTTACCCCCTTTCGAGGTTGTATCCACCGTCCACATCGCGCTGTACCCTGGCTCGTGGACCATATCCCGTTCGCACTTGACAAACCACTTGTTGGTACTAAGATTGTGTCGAATCGAGTTCTACATCTATACGTCAATCCATCACTTGAAAGGAGTAAACAGACCGCAAAAACGTACCTTCCAACTAACATGGTTTCCATCCCGGTAGAACGGAAACTTGGCCTCGATCATGACATATATATCCTGGAGTTGCAGACGGCGGGTGGGACTCCCGAGAATCGCCACACGCGCCATGAACGCATACGAATACTTGGGCTTGACGGTCTGTGGGTAGTCGAACAGGCACCACAAGCCCTCATTGACGTTTGGCGGTGTATTCTCGTTGATCTCATACGGTTTGCTCTTCCCACTCCCTCCTGCACTTTCATTCGTGTCTTCCTCCTTCGTCTCCACGCCGCCCTCGCCCTCGCCCTCGCCGCCCTTCTGCCCACTCGCGCCCTCCCCACCTTCGCCGTCCTTCTGCCCACTCGTGCCCTCCCCACCTTCGCCATCCTTTCTCCGATCCTTTCCACTTTCGAAACCGTCAGGCGGGGCAGGCACCACAGATGGATCATACACCAAATGTCGCCTTGTGCACTCCATCCACCGCTCAACCTCGGCATCAGGCTGATTCTCTCGCACCCAGTCGGCATAGCTGGGCGGAGCATCGGGGTCGCGCTGGAACACGGGCACAGGTGGGGGCAAATTCGCGCTCGCCGGCATGACATCGATGGGAGCGGCAGAAGCGGCGGCGGTGACGGTAGGGCGGGGAGATGCAGGGTTGATATCGAGCTGGTTAAGGATCATTTCTGGTGTAGGCGCTGCGGGTGGACGTGAAGAGCCAGCTAGGCTAGGGGGAGGGGGTAAGCGAATATTGATTCCACGATTGGCGTTCTGAGTGTTGCATGCGTCGTTGAGTTTGCGCTTCTTGGGCGGTGGTTGTCGCCCGTCCTCAAGGGTGAAGACTGGCATACTGTCGTGTTCCCCCTCTCCGGCTTCAGCTTCAGCCTCCACTCCACACTCGCTCTCCTCCATCAGTTGATCAACAGTATCAACGTCTTCCTCACTCGCACTCAAATCGAACATTCCGTCGCCTGCAAACGCCGTCTCTGCCGTCCGTTTACATCCTGCGATAGGGTCAATTGCTATTGGCATTTCAGTCGATGCACTGTCTCCAGTAACCTGACGACTCGGGTTTCTACTAGTAAGAGTAGATGCAGTGGTTGAAGGGGGCGGCGGTAGCGCAGCGGGGTCGTTGTTGGGACTGGAGCTAGAGAACAGTGCGGTCGTGGTTGGGTCCATATGCATACGGGAGGTCGGTACAGTACTTGGAAAATTTATACCTGCCCGAGAATGGCCAATCAGTGGTAAAGACTGACCAGGATGGTGTGGCAGTTGACCAACTTGTGCCAGTGTCTGGTTGTTTTCCCACGCGTTTCTTTGTTGTGCTTGATCCGATTGACTCGTATGACTATGCGACTGTGAAGCGCGTAAGGCGGCGGCCTCGCGTTCAACGGCCGCTGCCTCGCGCTCAGATAATCTCGCATACTGGGGCTGCACATGAGGAGGGAGCGGGAGTACGTTCTGGTTGTTGCCATTGCCCCAAGAAGTGGACGGAGCGGGCTGAAAGCCCAAAGCGGAGGACGAGGACGATGGGTGGGCGCCACCATGCGACCAGGCTCGGTGAGGCGTTGCGGCTTCAGATGTCCGAGGAGGGGACCGAAGCGGCAGCAAGGGGAGCCCAAAAACCGTGCTGCCGCTTATCCCTACCTCGTCCAATGGGGGGTAGGTGTGTTGGACAAGCACCTGCGGCTCGGTCACTGGGTGGGTATGCGATGTGTTTCGTGGGTTTGCGAGGGGAGGCGGACCGGGCTCGTCAGTTGAACTAGGCCAGTTGGCGTATTGCTCCCGGGGAGTGGGCAAGGGGTCCCCTCTGGCGGCGATGATGGCAGTTATTATCGCAGCCTCTACCTCTGCGGAATCATCTTGAATATGTGATGGATGAGGTGGCAGCATAGGATGCAGTGGATCGCCATAAAGATCG
>Ga0307513_10004162_pt1 | contig 19370 bp, 19 predicted proteins | sample 15_EM_MG_FD_202174 | JGI IMG/M metagenome (GOLD analysis project Ga0307513, IMG submission 202174) | Populus trichocarpa ectomycorrhiza microbial communities from riparian zone in the Pacific Northwest, United States - 15_EM | ecosystem: Host-associated > Plants > Roots > Unclassified | place...
CTGTGAATGGGGGAGTGTTGTAGGTGTATGCGTAGGTTTATGTGGTCGTTCGTGTCGTCGCGTCAAGCGCCGTTAAGATTCTAGAAATGTCTTCTAAGACGTGTGAAGTAATACAGAGGGTGGAGAGAGAGAGGGTCTAGGAGACGGAGGAATGCTTTATAAACATCTATGAGGAGCGGCTGCGGAGGGTCCGCAGTGGTATCCAGGTCCAGGGATAAAAATGGACACACAGGGGCGCCGGAGGTGGAATCGCCTTTGCTCAGCACGGCGCCTGGCTGCGGGTGTGGGCTGTTCAAAGGGTAATGGAGCAGCGAGGGCCCGATTAAAAAGAAAAGGCGGAGGTGGCTGTGACCGTCCGCGTTGTTATCGCTTGTGACCGGTAAGTAACATCTCTACAACTCCCATCACTCTTCACTCTGAAATGATACGGGTCAAAAGTACACGACCCTGAGGCCATCCGATAATCCTACAATGCCGCGTTTCATCTTCAACTTCAGACTCCATGACCGCCACGATGGTAGCCCCCGAATTTTTTGGCGCTCGTGCGAGGTTAAATCCTTCTGTCCGCATGGACCTTGCTCTGACGGCCTTGGGTATCCGAAATCTCTCGGTTACTGGGCTCTTGGTACATCGGTTTACCCCCGCGAGAATTCGTCACTCTCAAAACTCTACGCTTCGATTTTCTCGCCGAGGGGTGAGGACTGGAGATGTTCTCCAAGGGGTTGGTCGGACGGTATCCACCCCTGAAGACTGTATGCTGTTGGACACAGTGGTGGTGAGATGGACGTACAATATGATGTGTTCCATCTCCGCCGAGGCCACCTTCAGGGTGGTACCGGGGTTACTCCATACTCGATGCGTGACCGGTCTATTGGAATCCCCGAACATCCCGCCCCATGCCCTCCAAGCACTGTCTGTGCGAGGGCTGTCTCTGATCGCGCCGTGAAGGACAACGAGACAACGAGACATTACTCGTATATGGTGGCATCAGCAATGCGTTTGCCGAGTAACCGAGTCAGGTAGAGGATCTCGGATACTCAACGCTTCGACTCTAAATCGACTCTAAAGCCGAGCCGATCGTCTCCTTGCCGAGCAAGCGAGGGAGGGGATCGATTTGCTGATGGGGTGACAAGTACGTGCGCAATCTAGCCTCGCCACCGAAATGCTGATCGCCAGTGTCGCATATCACCCACCAACTCGTGAACTCTAGCTTCTGAAACAACGGTCCGAGGTGTCGTTCTGACTCTCACTGAACACCTCGCGCAGTAGCTGACATACTCGACAAACTCTACCCCTCTATTTCCTTCGACACCATGACCTCCGAGCCACAGCCGCCGTCCTCACGAACACTCGCGTCACCGAAGTGATCGACGTTGTTGAAGGGCCACACACCCTCGCATACGACAACTCACTAAAGCGAGAACGTCATTGCTTATCAAACAACGAGAAGGTGCCCCAAAGAAAGCCCAATCGGGGATGGTAGAACCCTGTAAGCTCCACGCGGGTTGCGCAACAGAGCAATACCCCCTGCGTGCATCCCATATCAAGGAGGCTTCACTCAAGGGATCATTTCCGTGGTCAACAACGCCTGGATCACTCGGCTAGAGTTGTCGGAAGCGGATCTCGGCGGCCGCGTAATCCCCTGCATCGGTGATCAACTCACGAATGGATTGCTTCGCACAGTCCAACTCTCCCGCCGTCGGCAAAAGTCGTGATCACTTTTGGGCGCTAGACTTTCAAGCGATTCTTGCAGTGAACTTGAGGGTACTGGCTATCGCGGTCCGGTCCCCGGTCCGGCCTCCCGGGTGTGATGCATGGCTGTTCTTTCAAGTTCTGTATGAAGATCGAACCCGAGACGATAGATTTCTCACATACGAGGGTTACATCCATCGTTATACATCTCAGCAAATTGAGGCGAAAAGTAAGTAGTACATACGACGATACAATAAAGGTGACCTATCAGGTGGATCAGGAGAAAATCGTACACCAATGGCGACAGCAAAATCTTCCATCGGACAACCGCCAATCACTGCACCCGACACACCGGATTCGAGAGGGACACTCCCGGGGCCCCGAGGATGTCGGAGCTGGGGACACTGACAACCTCAACGGCAAGACACACCGTCGGAGGCGACGTCCAAGCAAGAGAGGCTGGGCGAAGGTAATCAAGCAGCTCCTCGGCGGTAGGCCGCGCCGAAGCCGACTCGTTCCAACAAGACAGTAACATCCCCCACAGCTCGTCGGTGAATCCAAGCGACGATGCGTTCGAAGGCTTCCCCAGACGCTCCCCCCTGAGTACTGCATACGCGGCTCCAAGAGACCGAAGGCGATGAAACGGCACAAGGCCACTAAGTACCTGCAGATCGGTAAGCGAAGGGGCTCTAAGAAGACAGAAAGCCGCTCACTTCGTAAATGACCATGCCAAGGGAATAGCAGTCCGACTCGCGAGATGGAAGGCCATCTGAGCCGAAGCTATCTGGGTCCAGCAGTTCCGGGGCCGTCCAACGGATCGTGCCGTACGAGGGGACCGCCGTGTTGGAAAGAAAGATTGTGCTCAGATCAGTCAGGCCCATTAGACCGAAATCTCCGAGACGAGCGGTCCCCGTGTGGTCGACGAGGATGTTAACCTACAAGGACGGTCAGCGACCCAAAGAGGTTGTGTAGAACGTGGTGGCTCCCACCCCCTTAATGTCACCGTGCGCAATCCCAAGCCCATGGAGGTACGTCACGCCAGAAGCGACCTCGGAAAGCTACGGATTGTGAAGGGGAATAAGCGGGAAATATCACAGAACACATGCGATGCGAGTCACCAAATGCAAACGGTTGACCTCTGGATTTAACTTGATGTATTCAATCATGTTCCCGTTGGGCATCCACTCAGATATGATCCGAAAATATCGGGGGTTTTCAGACACGGAGACCCCCAACAGCGGTAATACATTTGGATGAGAAAGGCGTTTCCAGATCAGTACCTCCCGACAAAGTCGCTAGACAGAGAGTAAGCGAGTGCAATCCGTCCAGTTGAGTACAGTTGCTAACCTTGAAGGTATTCCCGAATTCGTCCCTCCGCTCGATCCTCAGTTGTTTGACGGCCACAGGACGTCCGCAATGTTCTCCCTTGCCCACGTCCGCAAACCCGCCTTTCCACGGAAACTCGCCGACATGGATGTGCTCTGGTTGAACGATATACGAGGTGGGCAGCATCCCCTGAGCTTTGCAGATCTTGTAAAGCAGTCCTGAGGACCGCCTAATCAATCTCTCATCGAGGTGTGGTAACGTGAGAAGCTGGATCCCTCAGTCAACACCAAGAGGACCAATGTGCGTTCACCCGGATCACCACACTCACTTGGTCAAGTAGATCAATGAACCTTTGAGCTTGATCGCCGTGGAGGCTCCTGGCATCGGCTGTTTTGGATGGAGAGTGGAGGAGCGTGGCGATGTTCAAGAGACCTTCCGGGGACGTGACATCCGTGGAGAAGATGGCGTCCCAGGAGAGCACGTCTAAAGTCAGCCTGTGTGAGCGTTCATCTGCGGCGGGAAAAGGGAGGGAGGGGTGCATGTCAGGAGGGCCGGTTTCGTAGAACACGTAGGGTCGAACGCTGGTTTGGTTACCTCCAAGTGAGGTTATGGGGACTGCACCCAAGTCGTCACGGCTTATATATCCATGGACCACGCCCTTTCCAACGGTGGACGCCGGATAATGCCGTGCGTTCGTGGGAAGAGTGTCAAAGGTTTGTGATCGTGTGAGGATTGAGCTTCGGGCTTGGCGGAGCTTGGCGTGGAACGTGCGCGTGAGATGCGAAGCTTCCTTCCAAACCTTCCAAAATCGAAAAGCTTGCTCGGGGAAACCCGGATGCATCATCACTCGGGAAGCTTACCGCCCTTCCGGCAGGCGCGGCGACCTCCAACGCGGCTGATCAGGACGCCGATTAAATGAGGCCCAGTATTGACAGTACCTGTGCGGACGGAGAGCTTGAACCTCTGACCATTCTTTCGTCCTCTATGTTATCCCCATTTAAATCTGCCTGTGCCTCGTTCCAATGTCAAGATAACACGGGGGCGTGGCAACCCCTGTGGCTATCCCATTCGCTCCAGGTCAACTTCGGACCAGTTAGAGCCTGAGCTGGCCATCCACGCCCCGATCATCCCCACGACCGAGAGGTAGGGTTTGAAATTGGTTTTCCCCACGGTCTGGCATGACCTACGGTTCCACCTGCCCCAAACTGTGCTCTGCAAGCGGTCATGTTTATCATCGGCAGAATATCAGGGGAACACTGATTGAGAAGACTGTGAGGTCTCTGGGAACTTCAGCTCAAGTCGTTTCTACGTAAATTGTTCTTTCAGGCGACCTCCTCAGATGACTTGTTTGTTTTTGGTGACTTGGATATGGAACAGATCACGAAACGGCGATCAGAAGAATTGAGAAAGGAGCTTGGTCGTCCCATGGAAGTGAGAATGAAGTAAAAAATCCCAAAACAGTAAGATAAAGACGCGGCAGGGGACGGAGGGAGGGGGGTTGGTAAAAGTAATGTGTGCGAGAGGCAATCGAAGAGAGCGGGGTTGTCTGGTGCTCATTAGATGACAGGAGGTAAGTATGGGACCTCTTCGTCTACGATTCGGTCGTGAGCGCGTGAGCCATGAGTCCCGCTTGTCAGCGCTACTGATTAGATAATCGAATTGCGGCATTAAACCCGTCATCGAGATACCGGGGGGGTCGGATGATACTCTTGGCACAAGTGCCGTGAGATAAGTGCATGGGGTGGCTTCTATTTAGAAGGGCGACGCAGCCCATCACCGTCCCTGTCTGCGGGAACCCAGCAGTTGGATCGCCTGGCCGGGTTAGTCCAGGACCCACACCTCTCCCTAACCGTTCCTTCTTCCCACACGATCGCGTATATCACTCGTTTTTTGACGAGTTGGGAATGCATCGATATCTCCTTGTCCCGTTTACGCACCCGTCTAGACGAGTTCGGCGGGGATTCTCGGGTTTTGTTAGGATACAAAGGGGGATCGGAAACGGGACCAAGGCTGTCTTACGACACTGTAACCCACACCACTCGAGACTGAGGCCAGCGGTGACAGGGCAATTTATTATCGGATCCATCAAGCACAACTACTTGAAAGCCGATCCCAAGCCAACCAGGATCCGGGGCATGGAACATAAAAACCACCAATACAGCTGCAAATATAGAAACAAGTTCCTCGGAGGCTTTGGCGTTCGTAAAAGAGCCCCAGAGTCGCGGGACATCCATCAGAAAACCCCCCCGGGCGTTTGGCCGCGTACCATCACCTCGAGGGATTTTTTGCTGATGCGGAAGAAGGCCGACGAACTCTTCCTCCTAGGGTCGTAACGGCTTGTCCCCCTTGGCGGGGGCTGTGGGGGCGCGTCATGGTTCGGTCGCCCGATCTGTGGAATTACGGCTGTGCACGCGGAGGTTCCTGGGGTCAGAGGGTTTACAGCAGGCTACGTTCCGATAGGCCGTTTTCGGTCAGATACAACCCCAATGTGTTGTCTATCTTTCGACCATATTGGGGCTCGGCATCCCGGCATGACGCGCAATGCTGAAGCTCGATCCCTGGGCATATCTCATTCCTCTTATCACGTCACCCGCAAAAGTTGACGACATACCCCCGACATGAACGTTTGAACCGCGAATGGTTGGTAACTCCGCGGGCGGAAAACCGAGGGGGAAAATCAGGTTGTCAACCTGCCGAGATCGAGGTACGAGCCGGTTGATGCCGGGGTGCCGAGGTGCCGGGCCCCAATATGGTCGAAAGGTAAACAACGAATTGGGGCTGTATCCCGTCTAAAACGGCCTATCGAAACACAACCTGCTGTAACGTCAATGAAGTTCAGCCCGTCAAGCTCATCAAGCACGACCGTATCTCGGCCGGAGTCGGGGTGATCGTGGTGGAGCCATGAATAAGAGCACGTGACTAATATCTGCTCGCCCGCCCCGCCTTCAGCTTGGGCGTCTCGGTTTGAATCCACTCGTACCTGCCCCGGTTGTAGCAGGGAGACTTAAGCCCGTTTGCCATACGAGCGTTATAGTTTTCCACCGGAAGATACATGGACTATAAATCGCCCCCTCCGAGAAATGTGGTACCCAGCTCTTCACCTCGCTTCTTGGAAAATATGATGGACGCCGCCAGTTTCCTGTCTCTGCGGAAACACCACTGCGACGTAGTATGGTCGATACCAAAACGCCTGGTATTGCTCCTTAACCCACCTCCAATCGGTATGATTTCCCCCTCTGATTCCATGGGTCACGCTGACACTTCTGCTCCGCCAGGACCAACCCAGACACTGCGGCGAACGTGCAGCAGTCCCTACCTCCACCCACACCACCCCGTCAGCAGGTGAATATCAAACGATCGTAGCGTCTATCCTGTTGCTTGCGTCCGGCGATAGCGACAACATTTTCTTGTGCCCATTTTTGATAACGGACTGACCGCCTTACAAGGTGGCCTTCGCACCATGGAAATCTGCCGCGCCGTCGTTGATGAGACGACTCGTCCGCCAATCGTTCGGAGTTCCTTCACAGAAAGCCAGCAGTACGCCGTTATCCAGACCCAAAGATTGAACGCCAATGAACATTCAACCAGAGATGACGGATTTTCCACACATGGCGAGGGCTACATTCATTGCTGTGCATTTAATTGAGGCGAAAAGTGGGCAGTACATACAACGATACAATAAAGGTGGTCTATCAGATGGGTCAGAGTCAGAAGAAAATCATACACCGAAGGCGACAGCAAAATCTTCTATCGGACAACCGCCAATCACTGCACCCGACACACCAGACTCGAGAGGGACGCCCCCGAGGCCCTGAGGATGTCGGAGCTGGGGGTACCGGCAGCCTCGATGGTGGGACACACCGTCGGAGGCGGCTTCGCGACATTCTGGACGAGAAACGGGACAGATGAGTCCTGCCAGGCGATCGGGCGCGTCCTTAAATTTGGTAACTATCCCGCTTCTGCTCTCGTCCCTTTTCCCCGTCAAGTGGATTTCTATGCTCATATCACCCTGTCGTCCTACATTCATGATGTTTCGTCATTGATACCTCCTATTTGGATGAATCCGGAGCCACCGCACGGCCTCAAAATCACAAAGGTACGTTGTGGAAGTGGAAATCCTCCGTGCTTGCGGGTCTTGTGTGTGTGAATTTCCGTAGCCTGCTTCCACCCCAAAACCCCAGCGAAGCGCTCCAGGAGAGGGTGAGACCAATCCGGCGTAAATTCGGCAAGTCGACCAACAAAGTGCGTGCCATCAGAAAGGCCGACCCTATTCGACGAAGCCTGGATGAGTGTGGCGGCTGTGTGATTATATATAACGCCGGGCTTCCAAACTTTCGACGTTTTCGACACCTTCGGAGGCGGACCGGTTGAGTGACTCCACTTATAGCGAAATACGGGTTGATACACTGCCAGATGGTTACACCGCGATTTCTAACTTCCCCGGCGAGTGCAGTCGAGAACCTGTCAACAAATGCTTCGGTGCCGCTCGGAGATGTGGCGAGCATGAGAGAAGGGACAATCCCACCGAACGATCCCGTGTTCAACATCAGTCCGTCCTTCCTGACACCAGATAAGTGGAAGGTAATCGCATGAGCAAGAACCGGGACAGTGGCATCGACATTGACCGCAATAATATCCGAGGTTTCAGAGGGCTCGGAATCTGCGGAGTACACCGAGTGCGCATGTTACTTTCCGACGTTATTTACTGCGCAGCGGTAAGACGGGCGGAAAGAGGGTTTCACCGAAATCGTGAAACTCCTATCCCAATGGAGAAAATGTGCGGGCTCCTTCCCAACCGCTCGATGGGGCAACCGATCTTTCCTTTTTTAGCGGTAGCACTGGTGTCGGGATTCGGACGGTGGCCGTAACAACATCCGAGGTTTCAGAGGGCTCGTATTCTACAAAGTACACCGGGTGCGCATGGGACCTTCCGACGTTCAACTTGTTTACTGCGCAAGTAGCTAGACGCGTGGAAAAAGACACGTAAAAAACCGCGCGACGAAACCCAACACACGGACTCGAATCTCGAGTGAGACCTCGTTGAATTGTCTCCACTCACGGTAATTGGGCTTGGAGACATCGAGAGTGATAGCTTTGCCCTCCAGTACCCGGCGTTATGTCCGGAGAGGCCAGGGCCCAGCGGAGAGAATAAGAAAATCCGATCTCGTCGGTGACAGATTCCAAGGCAGCCTCATTCCTGGCAACCACCAAAACGTTGAACCCCCCTTAATCAGTTGAATTGAGTATTCCCTCCCAGTGCCGTCCGAGACACCGGTAGCGGTTATCCCCGGCGAGTCAATCCCACAATGCACAGGAAGTTACACATCCTTACTAGCCCAACTTCCTTTCCCCACTCCAAACTTCTTGAGCCGATGGCCGAAGGTACGAGTCACTGTCGTGCTCGCTCATATGGTAAGTTAACATTCACATTGGTCCCCGGTGAAAGGATGAATATCTCGCTGACACGACTAAAGTCTTTTTGATGAACAGGTTCCTCGGGAGTCCAGCACTCTTCCACGCTTTGACCGCACTCACAGTCGACCCTTGTTGACATTGGCAGTAGGGGGGGAGGCACAGGCATCGTTGAGGATGGATAGATGATAAGGCTAGGTTCGGCCTCTGCACCAACCAGGTTGCGTATTACCGCTAGACTCGACCATCGGACAGCTCGAGGTTGGTAACCCAGTACAGTAATTCCCCGGAGCGTAGGTATTGGGACACTCACTGACCTGCGACCCATTCGACCCACCCTATAATTATACAACAAACCGTCGGCCCTGGCGTCCACCGTGAAATGAAGGATGCTGATTATCGTAGCCCGATCCCCCCACCAAATCCCTCGAATGTGACGCATGGGTACTCTTTCAAGTTCCGGCTGGCCAATAAACCGTTGAACCAAACACGATGGGGCCCCCACACACGGGGACTACATCAGTCATTATGCATTTACAGATTGAGGGGAATAGTGGCTAATACATACAACGGTGCAATAAAAATAACCAATTCAGGTGGATCAGAAGAGAATCGTACATCGGAGGCGGCAGTAAAATCTCGTATCGGACAACCGCCAATCACTGCACCCGATACATCGGACTCGAGAGGGATGCCCCCGGGGCCTTGAGGATGTCGGAGCTGGGGACATCGGCAGCCTCGATGGTGGGACACACCGTCGGAGGCGGTACCCAAGTAAGAGAGGCCGGGCGAAGATAATTGAGCAGCTGCTGGGCGGTGGGCCGCGCCGAAGCCGACTCATTCCAACACGACAGTAACAGCCCCCATAACTCGTCGGTAAATCCAAGAGACGATGCGTTCAAGGGTTTCCCCGGACGCCCCCCCCTGAGTACCGCACACGCAGCCGCAAGAGACCGAAGGTGATGAAAGGGCACCAGGCCACCAAGTACCTGCAGATCGGTAAGCGAAGGGACTCTAAGAAGAGAGAAAGCCTCTCACTTCGTAAATGGCCATGCCAAAGGAATAACAGTCCGACCCGCGAGATGGAAGGCCGTCTGAGCCGAAGCTATCTGGGTCCAGCAACTCCGGGGCCGTCCAACGGATCGTGCCGCACGAGGGGACCGCCGTGTTAGAAAGAAATATCGTGCTCAGATCAGTCAGGCCCATTAGACCGAAATCTCCGAGACGAGCGGTCCCCGTGTGGTCGACGAGGATGTTAACCTACAAGGACGGTCAGCGACCCAAGAGGTTGTGTAGAACGTGGTGGCCCCCACCCCCTTAATGTCACCGTGCGCAATCCCGAGCCCGTGGAGGTACGTCACGCCAGAAGCGACCTCGGAAAGCTACGGATTGTGAAGGGGAATAAGCGGGAAGTCTCACAGAACACATGCGATGCGAGTCACCAAATGCAAACGGTTGACCTCTGGATTTATCTTGATGTATTCAATCACGTTTCCGTTGGGCATCCACTCGGATATGATGCGAAAATATCGAGGGTTTTCAGACACGGAGACCCCCAACAGAGGTAATACATTTGGATGAGACAGGCGTTTCCAGATCAGTACCTCCCGACAAAGTCGCTAGACGGAGAGTAAGCGAGTCTAATCTGTCCAGTTGAGTACAGTTGCCAACCTTGAAGGTACTCCAGAATTCGTCCCTCCGCTCGATCCTCAGTTGTTTGACGGCCACAGGGCGTCCGCAATGTTCTCCTTTGCCCACGTCCGCAAACCCGCCTTTCCATGGAAACTCGCCGACATGGATATGCTCTGGTTGAACGATATATGAGGTGGGCAACATCCCCTGAGCTTTGCAGATCTTGTAAAGCAGTCCTGAGGACCGCCTAAACAATCTCTCATCGAGGTGTGGTGGCGTGGGGAGCTGGATCCCTCAGTCAACACCAAGAAGACTAATGTGTGTTCACCCGGACCACTACACTCACTTGGTCAAGTAGATCAATGAACCTTTGAGCTTGATCGCCGTGGAGGCTCCTGGCATCGGCTATTTTGGATGGAGAGTGGAGGAGCGTGGCGATGTTCGAGAGACCTTCTGGGGACGTGACATCCGTGGAGAAGATAGCGTCCCAGAAAAACACGTCTAAAGTCAGGCTGTGTGAACCTTCATCCACGGCAGACAAAGGGAGGGAGGGATGCATGCCAAGAGGGCCGGTTTCGAGCATGTAGGGTCGTCGGATGGGGACTTAGTTACCTCCAAGTGAGGCTCAAGTTGTCGTTGCTTATATATCCATGTTCTATACGGACAGAGGGGAACGAGGGGACAAATGTATAAGTAGGGCAATAGACGCCCATGAGCGTTCGTGACCAACCAGTGTCCGTCTTCAATCCGATCAAAAATTTCACTGGGAATACAAAGGCGGCCCGACCCAGTCAAGGCCCGACACCCCCAGTGCCTGCCCGCGCCTGGTAGACAACGGTTGATTTCCCTATGGAGAAACCACGGATGAGTACCAGGGGAGGCAAGATGGAGTGCGGGATGTGACCTCCCGCACAGTGATGTACGGATTTACTACCTCCGAAATTTACCATACCGAGTAAGGCAGAAGAAAGACGCGAAAACTGGGTGTTCATCTTCATATGCAAAGGGCTGTACATACTGGTGGACACGGCAAACGAGGCTCGGGATGATCGAGCCAGTGGGAGAGGGTGATTGCAAATCACGTGGTTTGGGACGAACTTGACGTTCCCGCTGACCTCTCGGTACTTTTCACACCCATCATAATAAATGCATTGGACACATTCAGCGATAGTAGTCAACTCGGAGTATCGTATAGTAGGAACACAGGCTCTCGGTACGTTGAGAACGCGGGCTTCGCCATTCCAAAGGCGTCATAGAACCGCGTTTCATGCCCATTCAGTAACTCTTGAACCCAGGCAGCCCCGGTAAGGATCGAGCCGTACATGGGCTCCTTGATAAGATAGGTGGCCGCGTACTCGCGAATGTTGTTTGGGCACCCAGGACCACGACGAGCGCGGCTGGTGCTTCCCTTCGACGACGCAAACCGTTGGACTATGAAGCAGCCCTACGTTTGCCTGATGTTGCCTTTTCCATGGCTGGGGTTGGAGAAATGGATCCATATCCCCACGACCGAGAGGGAGGCGGTCTTATTGTTTGTTCGATCAACTTTTGGCTGAACGACCCTAATTTTTTGCGAATTTGAAATCGTTTCTCCCCACGCTCACGGCATTGATCACATGATGATTTGACCTGTTGTCGTGCCGAACTAAGTCGCGCCGTACTAACGATCGCTGAGAACAGTCCGAAAATGACCCCGGCATCCCGCTGCACTCACGGCGATTGGGAAAAACAATTATTTTCTTAACCATTTCCCTATCTTGCCGGACAGCACTGAGCTGAAATTTGAACACAGTGCGTCGCACAAGCGATGCACAATCACGCGGAAACAAGTGCCGATTGAGCCCGGATTTGCGATTCGGACGGTGCATAAAGCGCAAGGGCAGACCATGAAGCGCGTCATTATTGACCTGGCAGGTTGTGCCAGGACGGAGCCTCCTTGTGTTGTGGTCTCGAGGACAACTTCCTGGATCGTTAGTTTTGCACGACTTTGACGCACGACAGATCACGAAGCGGCGGTCAGAAGATTTAAGAAAAGAGCTTCAAAAGTGGCTAACGACTGCGAAGTATGGAAATGGCAGTGAGAGGGGGGAAGCGGAACGGAAGATCAAAGAGTTGACCGGTAGGGACACACCAAAGGGGGTAAAGAGGAAGGCTAGTAAGGGGAACGAGCCAGACTCCTTCCCAGCCGCTCGACGAGGCAACCGGGTATTAAGCATTAACCGGACCGAGAATCTTTCCTTTTATATCACCTTCGTCGCTTTGGTATGCCTCATGAGCGACTGGCCTCAAACATATGTAAACAAACATCCCGTCGCTCGATTCGGGCGGTAGGTTTCAGTCTCCGATCCTTGAAATTAGATTAGGGTCTCGGGTAGTTCCGTCGAAACTATTTTCCACTCCCGCTGCATGCCCGTTCCGTCGCGGATCGCGGACGACCCCCCCGTTCCGTCGCTCGCTGCCCTCCGCGAGTTGACACTCTCAACGTTCCATCGGAGTGCATGTAACTTTCAGATGGAGTTCGCCCAGGCTATCCTCGAGGGGAAGAACCATGTATTACTTCAGGCGGGTTGCGATATGGGGAAAACCTTGGGTTTCTGGATCCCGCTGCTCGCTCTGGTTTCTGGTATCTTGATTGTTATCACTCCTCTGACTTTGCTTGGTGACCAACATGTGGAAAATCTCGCGGAAGTCAATATCAAAGCCATAAATATTGATGCAGACATGCTTGCTAGCTGCTCGAACGTTTTCGAAGTTACGATTTTCGTATCTACCACTGGGTGGTGCACGCACTGACAACTGGCAGGATATCGGGAACGGCGCTTACCGCGTTGTGATCACGAGCCTGGAACAACTTATGAAGGAGGGCGGAAGCTTCTGAGGAAGACAACATTCTCGTCCCAGCTGATCGCGATCGTTATTGACGAAGTCCATTGTCTAAAGCTCTGGAGCTCATTCCGAAGCGACTACCAAGGTCTTGGGCGACTGCGATTCATCCTTCCTGACCGGGTCCGCTTTGATCTCGTCTCGGCAACCTTCCCACGTCCGGTTCTCACGCCAGTTATGTCTCATCTTGGAATAACTTTAAGCGAGCTATATGCGGTTCGGTTGTCGAACGATCATGATAACATTGCTCTTGTTGTCCGAAAAATGCAACATCCGGCCAGCAGCTTTCGGGATCTGGATTTCTTAATACCTGGAACGACCGCCTCGGATACTTCTGGAGGCTCTCAGAGATGACAACACAAAAAATTTGTCATCTTCTTTGATAGCAAGGCAGAGGCCGCAAATGCTGGTAGTTACCTTCGAAGCACATCTCCTCATAAAGGGTGGAATAAATGTTAAAGCTCATGCTGTTTTCGAGCTGCTCGTCCCTTTCCTCAGGCTCTATTCTGTCCAGTTCCTCCAGTTCTGCGTAATGTGAAACGAAGCGTTTCACAGCCTTCCGTGCAATTGCCTCTATGCGAGACCAGTCGGGCTGTGAGTCCGCAAATGCCTGGAGACTTGAGTACCGATCTTTTTGGGCCACGACCCTCATACAATCGAGGCGTCGACAGATACCAATGTGCCTAATTGCATCGTGAACCGGTCGGAATTTGAATGTCGATGCAAGGCCACTTGAATCGCGAGGGCGAAGGATCCTGAAGTCCGAGTAGAAACTTGTTTTGTTGGACCTTGCCTTCGGATTTTTGAGGAAGGTTCGCCAGATCATTTCCGCACATGCCATCTTCGTATGAAAGAGGCCCATCACGAAAACGACAAACTGGAGTCGGTCCCGTGGAGACCCCTCAATACTCCGCCATTGCTTGGCACTGTTGATTCGATCACCTGTACCTAAATCTCCATGAAAGAGGAGGATTTGATGGTCGAGCGAGATGGTGGGGGTTGGAGGCTCGTACTCTCCAAGACCGGTCTGTTCCAACAGCTTCTCAATGGTGTCAATGTTTCCTTTGACCGTCGAGTTGCTGACATCGAGCGATTGAAGTGGGATGATCTCCGTCTTCGCGACCGGTATTGGCTCTCCAACAGGGACCGGTGGCAAGAGTTCGTTGCGAAACTTCTGAAAATACCGGGGCCCATGCTCAACGAGGTCACGGAGGAACAGCCAGACCCTGAATTCAAAATGACAATCACCCTGCACCGTGTTGTCGGCTTGGGGTTCCTCTGTAGCGGGAGCCAGGAGTTCACCATACCAGGAACAGATTTCCGTCCACATATCCCACTTTGTGAACTTGACGGACGTGCGCGATTTGTCATTAAACCCATCCAATTCCCACAGTTCCTTCGATACCCGAAGATCTTCAGGTACAACCCCATGCTGAAAGGGGAATACGAGTGCCGATGTAAGGTGTTTGAGAGGGTCAATGTTGTTCTCGAGAGTTGTTGTCGGGGATTTCAGCAGAACGTCGAAGTTGTCGTACGCCAGCATGAGGGTCATACCGAGTGTGGTAAGCTGCCGGATCGTCTTTGCTGACATGGACTTGATAGCACGTCCAATACTGGGCTGGGAAATGCTAATGCCGGCGCGATGGAGGGCACTGACAACACGGTCCGGTGTGTGCGTCGAGTGGAGGAACACGCCGACAGCGACCTGAAACACATTGCATTTTTGATTGCGTGTGTTCAGGATGATACTAGCGAGAGTTATTTTCCTCTATTCACGGTGTAAGCTACGAAGGTATCACATCAAACAAACTTACGATTTCTAACAACCGTGCCGGACTCACCCCCCATCTCGCCTTCACCCTAAGCTCCGAGTCCTCCTCTGCGTCATCATCCGTCATCTCATCCGTGTCCATAGCAATATCCACCTCAAAACCATCTAGTTTCGACCCACCACAGATGCCGTTGAGGAATGACGAGAGCCCAGGAGCCCCCGAGGCAATCTTCCCCATCTCCTCCAAGCTAAACCCCATGAGCTGTTCCGTCGAGAGGCTCATTGCCGAGAGGTTCCACGATGACTTCTTGCCACCCTTTTCAAACTGCAAGAGCTCGGGTGAGGTAACGGAAGCGAAAAACCTCCCGAACGATGCTCTCGCCTTCCCATCCTCATTAAGGTGAGGGCGAAGCGCCTCCAGTATGCTTGCGAGTTCCGTTATCACTGTGCCGCCCAGCGGGTTTGTAGTGTCCCGAAGTGCGTCCACAATGAGGGCCCCGAACGTCATGCCTCCTCTCTCGAGGATGACTTGGACTTCCCGAGGGACGTCTACGGAAGGCGGTCTAGAGGGCACAGATGAGAACGTATGGAACATAGCGAACAGAGATAGGGAGATTGTCTGTTCCTACCGTTTTCGTTTACGTTGAGCCATCAGCGATGAGCTTTCGACGGACCCGGACATGCTTGCTACGCATCGAGCTGGGTTGCTGATCCGATCAATCCAGAAAATAAAAAATGGCACGTGAGCGTGGATTGATTTTAATTTCTCTCGATGGTAACCTCCCTAATCGGTTTTGTTTACATGTGTTTGATGCCAGCCGTCCGTGAACGGACAAGGCCCAACATAAGTGATCAAAAAAGGAAAGATCCCCGAGCCCGAGCTATACACACTGCCTCACGCCCTCGGATTTGGCCTGTCCGTTCACGCGACGGCTGGGTAGGAGCCTGGGAACGAGCCGGGTGGATTAACGAGACTTTGAGCAGCTACGAGGGTTCGGTCGTGGGCCATGCCGCTTGCCGGCGCAACTGATTATATTTTTCTCATTTAGTTCGACATACCCGGCAGGTTTGTGACACGGTGTGATGGGCGGGAAGAAGCCTTCAGGAAACTGGCAGGCGGTTTTCGGACCTTGCCGGAGGGAAACCATTCCTGCAGGTTTTGAAGTCCGCGGGGCTGATCAGGCCCTAAAAGGACTCGGAGCGCTGAAAATAGATATCACCCGGATCATCACAATCATGGAAGTAGTGTTGCCGTGAGTCGAGCCAACTCGAGTGATGGCTCAATGAGTGGTTGATGGCTCAGCTCACTTCTTTAACCGAGCTGACAAATCATTCCCATTATGGGAGATAGGAAATCCAGTGTACCTTCGAATTTATTTTTACTTACGAAAATAAAACCTAGATGCCACGTGGAGAACCATGCGAGGAGGACGTGGGTGGTAACTCCACGAAAGCACCGGGCACCAAATAGACAAGATTAGGGTAGATATTAATCATTTATCATATGGGTCGCTCTCCCCGCAGTTGTGAGAGCCTGTATATGAGACGAAGGAGATGTGGGTTTTGGTTTGGCCCCGTTAACAAGTTGCGGCAGCATAGTCGAGGACGGAGGTATACCGTATCGGGGAGGTAGCCACGAGGTCCAATCATTTCTGTTAACTTGGCCATCACAGTAAATTACTTCGAGAAATTATTTCCGCCACGTGCGGCTGGCGGTTGTTTCTAGCGCCAATTAGTGAGCCATCACGCCCAGTAAAAAGTCCCACGACTGGGACCGATTGTCGGCGATGCAAGTGGAGAAAAACGAGTCCGGGCGACTCGGAACGACTCGATAACCATAATTATATATCTTAACGGGCCTCGAGATAGGCATTTTCAACACAAGTAGTTAATTGCCCACGCATCGTTCGAACGAGTTCAACCTCGTTCCAATAGAGTTGAGTTTTCGAGAACACCTCCCAGGTGTCGCGTGGTATGTGCTTCGCACGGATGGGGCAATAGCTGTCTTTTCCCCAAGTCCCCCTTCTTCCCCAACCACCACCTCCGCTGTCGTCTCAATATCTCCCACCCTCTGCCACGATTCCACTTGGCTAGCACTCTGGAGACAGCCACACCACACACACGGGGGTACGGTGTATTCGCACTTCCCTCCTTATCTTACCGCCTTCTGCATCATACTCTCCAGATTGGGGCCGGCCTACCTCACAAATCACGAAGGCGAAGAGTGGGTTCTTATGTTCCCCATGACGTCGACTCTGTGGCCACTCTATGCTACCAGGTGTGTCGGGCGCTGTACATGCAATCCGGCGAGGTAAAGAGTGGTTCCGCACCATATGTATGCAGTATTGGTCGTGTTGGGTTGGAATGAGACTACTTTCTCATAGACTCCAACTATTGTCAGATTATTCTCTACGTAGGTCTCCATTTTTCCGCTCCACCTCTTTCCGCTGACGCTGACCTAGATTATCCCCACTATACCACATACTCACTCGGACTTTGCAGGCCCTTTGATGCAGGCCGGGAAGACTGTTGACAACAATTGTACCACCAAGCCCACGAACGACTGAGGCGACACTTCTCCCGACCACTGTAGCCCATCTACGTGCAGATTGCGGATAGTTCTCCGGCACGAGAATGAGGGCAGGTGCGTAAGTGGGTGGGGTTCGGTGCATATTGGAGGGTGCTTGCATCAGGTGCGTCGTGTTTGACTCGACGGTCTCCAATATCTTGCCCGACGCATCCCTAGGTATCCCGGGTGAGTATCATATCAAACAAACGGTACGTCACGATCGCCCATCCCTTTGCTCCCAATCATGATACCCACGTGCCCCCCTCAGCCCCAGGAGTAGTGTCGTCGGAAATAGGGAGGTACGGTTGAGTCGTATAGTAGCTTACATGTATTTGATACAATCTGTTGCGAATTGATCCTAATTAATGTGAATCGTTGTGAGCCAGCCTGGATTAATATGTACCGAGAGCGGGTTCGTACGAACCCAATCGCTACAGGTCGTCCACAGTCGCCCCAGGTTGCTCAGAATTGATCTCAATCGACTATTATTAATCAGATGTAGGTTATATATACAACAATAACTATTGATTTCGAAGTTAATCGTTCCCAGTCGCGAGTTAGTTCACTTTTTCAATTCTCAGCGACTCTGGGCGACGCCGATCCCGGCCTCGCCCGGAGTCGTTCACCGTCGATCGAGACTTTTTACTGGGCATCACGAGCCAACTCATGTTCGCGTTTTACTCAGCTCAATCAGCTCAGTTCGCGGCAACACTACATGGAAGGAACTTCCACGGAGGCTTTCGCATTTCATGAAGGAGGACACCGGAAGAGGGTTGAAGAGCTAGTCTGCCTCCTAGGCCATAGGACTATGCACAGCCCCCCTGGCTGTTTTGAACAAGTAGGTGGTTCTTGGGCCAATCGGCCTAAAGCGGCGCACGAAACGTCCACCATCATACCATGGATGATCGACTCTGGCCGACTCCGGCCAACGAACTCGCGGCTATGCACGTGGGGGTTTCCAGGATCACTGGAGGCTCCATGTGCTGTCAATAGAGTCCCCCCCATCAGGCACTCTTCGCATCCTCCTTTCCCTGCCGACCGATCGGTGAATTGAATTATTAGTGAGGAACTTGCCATCCTGCTACAGGGGCCGGAGCCCCGTCCGCGGTTCGCGTGCCCGCGGACTGTCCCATTTCGGGAATAGTTACAATGGCGAAGAGATGAAAAGACCAAGCATCTCGCTACCACCACTAGACGGAGGCTGGCGCTATGAGGCTTCGCCATTGTCTCCTCCGATATTCGTTGCGCTGTTCGGATAGACTGATGCGGCGGATTCTTCCGAGCAATCCGGGCGAATCTCGGCTGATGGGAAACTCTTTGTGATAGGAAACTCCTTGCGATCGCTGTTCTCGGGAAAGTTCACATGTACACGCATAACCTGACGTCCGCATATGATCTAACGTCCACTGTTCATAATTGGAGGCACCCAGGCCTCTTGGTGTGGCCTGTTCTTAGCCATGAGATTTTGACCCCCCATAATCAACAATATTCGCCCTTGAGTGGGTAGTTTCCGTCCTTTGAGCGGGCGATCAGGTTACTAGATCGAAGCCTAGTAGATCAAAAACTTCGTGGTTGGCGGCGTTCGCCACGGAAACACTGCCATCAGTGATTTTACGCTCCCGCAAACCATTCCACACCGAAGACGGCCCTCCGATGGATGGGGAAATCACAGACTCACGAGGGACGATCAAAGGTGGATCTCAATTCGCATTAGGGGTGGCCGGGTACGTACTGGTTCCCTCACTCAGGTACAAACCTCGAGCTAAACCTCAATATCCGCCGCCCTCCCTAATGGAATCGATAAGAATGTCGTGATAGTCTGAAGCCGCCTCCCACATCGCATATCCTCTCAACCCGTAGTTTTTTATAAACTTTCCCTTGGCTTCCAACGATCTCGCATTGTCAAACGAAACCATGACCTGCGAGGTGGCGTTGTAAACGTACGGCTGATCGATCACATGCATATCCTTTGTTAGTCCCGCCGCCGATGAAGAAAGGTTACGGATAAAACGTACCGTTTGACTGCATTCATCGTATCGGTAATAAATGCCCTGGAGAGGTTGGCCGTTCTCATCCAAGAATTTA
>Ga0307513_10004163_pt1 | contig 19364 bp, 24 predicted proteins | sample 15_EM_MG_FD_202174 | JGI IMG/M metagenome (GOLD analysis project Ga0307513, IMG submission 202174) | Populus trichocarpa ectomycorrhiza microbial communities from riparian zone in the Pacific Northwest, United States - 15_EM | ecosystem: Host-associated > Plants > Roots > Unclassified | place...
TTTGTGGATGCACCCGATCCACTTACTGGGCATAGTTTCCTTCTTCATACTCTACACGACTTAGTAGGTACGAGGGGACTAACTTTCGTGCAAAAGGTCCCGTTACCTTCGACCCTCTCTTCCGACTCTCTGTCTTCAAGCGTCTGTAACCTTATGCGCCGTCGTCCGATTCACCTGCCTCCACTTGCATAAGGTGCCCGGAGGTCACCCCTCATACATCCTGCGAACAGGGTCCGGTCGGACGGACGGCCGTGACGTATACGGTGTTATAAGATGTGTTCCATTGATAGTGGTCTTTGGTGTCGGGACACAACTACCCAGGCGGCCAGTGATGACGGGCCGTCCCAACGCCGGGGCTGGAGGGGGGTGTTATCTTTTTCCTGCGAAGTTGGTGTGCATCAAGGTAGGGTAACTTGCCCTGTAAATCCTTACGGGGAGTCCGTGCGCCTAACACCCCCTCGGTGCAAACGCCTTTCCATCACCGCCACTCTCCAGACCTCAGGGCCCTAAGCGCGAAGAACGTGGGCAGCCGCCTGCCCCTCCCGTGGATCCAGCCCAGACCACCTTCCAAGAACAGGGCCCACCTCTCGCTCGACGCCCTCCCCCACTCAATGTTGTTCCTTCTGGGCCGCGTCGGGCTTGATGCCCTCCCGGTCACCTCCCAACATCTCCTTGGTGACTTCTCTCCTGAGCCCCCCCCCGGGCCGCTCCTACCCGCAACTTAAGCTTAAGTGCAAGAACCTCCTCATGGAAGAATGGGACAAGGCCGCTCCAGACCCGGCCAGGTACCCGTTCCGCCCCTCGCTAAAGCCCCATCCATTCATGGGCCTCGACAAGTTCACTGCGGGCCGCCTCCACCAGATGAGATCTGGGAAGAGCTACCTCCACGCCCACCCCTCCTGGGACAGCGACGTCCCCACCACGTGCCCCAGCTGTTTGTCCGCCCCAGAGACGTTCGAACACGCTATCCTCCACTGCCCAGCTAAGGAGCCCGCTAGGACCCGCCACCTTTAGGTGGTCCTCGACATCGCCCTGGACGCCCCAGTATGGTCATCAGCTGCCCTCTTGGGCGCCCTCGCCCGCTTCATTAAGTCCACGGCTACAGCCTTCCCCCCGGGCATGTTCTCACGCCAGTCGTCCTCTACTTCCTCAGTCTCTTCCCGCTCATCTAATCTAGTTTCTTTTGGGTAGTTTATGTCGTCTCAGGAAAGCTAGGTTTATGTTTTTGTTTTTCATGCAATCCGCTGGTTAGGGAGGGTTTCCTGTGATTTACTTGTTTAAATTTCGTGCCAGTATGTGGGCCTGGGACCGGTACGGACCCCAGTTGAAGAGATTTTGGTGCCAGATGTTTCTGTTCTTAGTTCGTTTTGGATTTTGGGTTTTGTTTTCGCCATAGCCAGCGCTCCATGCGATTTCTTATACCTTAACAACGAATATATGATATAAAAATAAAAATAAAAAAAACAAAAAACAAAACAATCTTGACTCTGAGCTTAGGAAAGCAGGCATCGCCACCCTCAAAGTCTCCTAATACTACTATCGCATACCACCCATGACATACGTCCTCCAGATCCTTATGGTTATTGGTATTCGCGTTGATGACAAGTGAGCGGGAGGTCCATATTCCAAATGCCTCGTCAACATTGTCAGCTTTCCCATCGTAAATAGTCTCATAGACTGCTATGTATTTGGAATGCTCCCCCGAGAGGAAAGTCTGAAATAGGGCCTCAACGGTTTGAGTCAATAGTAAAAGCTGTTGGCTGAACTCCTTTAGTGTGTGAATTGCTGATTTTGTGTTATATGACTGGGCTGGCCCAGGTCCAAGTTCAATATTCTGCGTTTGTGATCCCATTCGTGGAACGAGGAAATGGTGCCCAATCACACAGGCTTTCTTTCTTGAAGGACCGTTCGGGTTATGTTCGCGACTCCTGTTTCCTGCAGGAGAACTCAGCATTGTAGCATTCTTCATACTATCACTTGCAGCGTTATGAGTAGTTTGAGCGCCTTCCATCTCGCTTGGCCTATAGCGCTTCCGCGTACCGCTTACACCATGTAAGGTATGATCTGCCGCTATATTCGGTGACACAACATATTTGTGTGCCGCCGGTTCAACTTGCCGTAATAGCCAACCTGCCTTGCTATTCCCAGCTTTGATTATACATGGGATGCCTTGCCCAAAGATAGTTTAGTATATAAGCCTAGTCTTAGCCCAAAGGATGAATTACTTACTTGTCTTTTATTATAACAATGTCACCAGTGATCAGGTATAATTGGGGCTCATTTTCCTCCTCGAAACACTAGTGCAAGTTTCTATCCGGCTGCTGTTTAGGTCGCGAAATGATTGAGTCCAGAACCTCAAAATCGGCACAGTGGTTGTATCCGATGCCTGGATGATTGGGGGTTTTCAACATGTGGGAAATATTCCTTTTCATTGAATAAACCTTATCCATATCCAGCCGTAGACATGGTTCCCCCGAATCTAATACAAGTGACGAGGAGATTAGTATATGCCCTGAATATAGATATGCGACCGAGTTGAAAGCTGAGTACAACAATTGCTAATTTCAAGGCCATGCAGAGAGATCGGTTAAATAGCAGAGAATAACACATCTTTGACATCCATGGTACAATTTGCAATATCTTGACTCCTGCGTTCAGAGTTGTGGAGGTGGTTCGCGGCTTTTCTTCATTCGCACAGCCGCTTGTGCCTCTCAGCATCCCTCTTCTACATTGTTGATAGCCCTCTGGTAGTCTTCCGCAGCTACACAAACTCGCTGAAAGCAAGCTTCCCTCTGGCTCAAAGCAGGATAGAACGAAGTGCGGTTGGTATAGACCACCGATAAAGGTAGTTAAATGAGCTAGAGTGGATGGCGGGTAAGGAGGGACTTGGGTGGGGAGGAACTCTGGCAAGCAGGAACTTGGACTCAATAGCGGGCAGCGTGGGACATAGATTCAGAGGGCGGTGGGGTGAATGGTTTCTGTGTTTATGAGAGAAAAGGGGAACAGAAAGAATATAGGGGAAGACAAATCACGCTATGACCTGACAAACTCGACTAACTAGAGCCAAGGTAACTAGCCTTTGCAGTAGTGTGTATTATCTACGACACCATTACCAGTGTATTATTTTGGGCATATGATTTTTCTGAGCACATGATTTTGTGTGCGTAGGATTTGTGTGAGTATGATCTTTCTGGGCATGTGATTTTTTCATAGCATATGATTTGTGTGAGTATGATTTTTCTGTGAGTATGATTTTCATGATGATGCTCCTGTTCCTGTAGCTCATGGTAAGAACTTGAATAAATGGACATTGTATTCAGTCTTCTTGAATTTCTGCCTCATACAATATAGAATCCTTCTACTCACTCTTACATTTACTTGGGGGTGTGGACGTGTGATCGGACGGACGAGAGTCAGAAAATGGACCCCGTCCACCCGATCCCACATGGACTCCACTGATCATATGGGGCATTTTCCAATCAATTCATAGCGGCTCATCATTCACTACGGTATACATTGTTGACTTGGCACCTTCTCGGCATGTCTTGGCCACTAGGATAACTTAAGGGATAGTAAAAATGCATTCTCAATTACTCAGTCAAATTCTGTGAGTTTATAATTATTTTACACCAAATTAACATAGTGGAAATGTGATCTTTTCTTTTCTTTCACCCGGTTCCGGCACGCTTCCTGAGTGGAACTCGAATCGGGGTATTAGTTCCTGTCTGGTCTCTTCTGCAGGTTACACGTAAAACCCGTAGTGAATCAGTGGTTCTCGATAGAGCCTACACCTCCGAACAATCGTTTTCCTGGCGGCCTCTTGAGCCTGCTATGCAGCCTGAACCTTCGTCACCCTATTGGATGATACTTTCAAGATTGCTGAGTCCTTCACCAGGAATCTCCATCTCACCCTCTTGTGATCCTTCCTCCTCATTAGTGTCGGATGAAACATATATGTTGACAGTATTGTTCCAGATTCTTTCTTCAGGATTTGATTCCTTGGACCCGGCTAATTGATCTACACCTTGGTTTGGAGGTAGTCCAGGCCGTACATATTGAGATTCAACCAGTCCACCCTTAGGTAGTATAGCCTTTGGCTCTCTTCCAAATGCTCGACTGCCATCCTGCACAACAAAAGACCATTCGATGTCCTTCTTGTGTGATTCGTCATTATCGGAGATACAGGCATTATCGTTCCCTGTACTTTCTTCCTTCCTATTAGCCGAATAACGATACTCCTCCGCAGCAGCCATTTCTTCGAGTTTTTCTGCCTCGCGTTCACTATCGTGACCTGCTAGCTCTCTTGGTAATTCTTCGTTCTTGTAAGATTTTACCAGCATTGGAGATCGAATGGTACTGCTTTTGAGTCGTGAGCGCCAATAGGGAATCACATCTCTTGCCATGCTAAACACCCGCTCTACTCCAACACTACCCCCTTGAACAGCGAGAATATCCCTAGCCATCCAATCTAAATTGGAGAATCTTCTCGCATTAACCTTCTACCACTCCAGTATATTTGCCTCGTAAAGAATCCCAGCCAGGCAGGTCTCATGTGTGGGATCCGTAACCACAGTGTCTGACTCGGGTGGCTCAATCTCAGAATCTGTTTCAAGGTACTCTAGTGCCTCACTCAGGATAACGGCTCTGTGTCTCGAAGAGTAAAGGTGTTTGGATCGACTGTTCAGACCACTCTGTGAAATTAACATGTCAGGTACCTGATTATTTATTGGTGCATAGTAGAGATCATAATACGCTAGAAACTTCTTTTTATATGACTTCTCATACTCAGTATCGCCACTGGCATCATGATCCCATTCTCGCAAAAGGTTGAGTGTGCAATAGAGATTTAGGCAAGTTCCAATACTGAACAGAAGACCTCTTGGGCTTTCCCTTTTACCATAGTAAGAGGCTGCCTTTAATTTAGCTTTCACACGGCCCTCACGGATATCAACCTTCCATTGCATCCACTTCCATTCTAACTTGCAAATTTGCATTTCCAAATAATCAATGATATCTTGATACACTTGAAACAGGCGATAAATGGTGACGCCACGTGTTTTTGACATCCACAAAGTCCAAAATTGTATCGGTTGAAGAACCTTCAAGATGTATTCAATCTGCCTCCAGTCTTCCGGGGTTGACCAGAGAGGCGTAAACTCGCCATAGGTTTGTAACAAATCCTTGGTAAATTCCCGTAGCGGTACAAATCTCTCCAACATATTTAGGGTTGAGTTCCACTGTGTTTTGATATCATAAAGTAGTGTAGTAGGGATCTTAACCCCGTTATTCAGTATCTTGATGAAGTGGTAAGGCCGTTGAGCTGAAGTACCAACTGCAATACTCATTCTCCGATACTATAAACCATTATTAGCATTCTCTCTGACTAAAGGTATCTTAGGTGGGAACAATGGAGAAAACACTTGGTTCTACTTTCACATTGGCATGCATTCAATTTGGAATAATGAATTTGTGCAAATACTCTTGTGGGTATGACTTTGTGAGTATGAATTTGAGGGTATGCATTTGTAATATAGGTGCTAGGGTATGAGATTTTAGACACGTTACCTTTTCTACTGTCTTGTGAAAGCCATTATCCAATCTCATAACCTTCTCAATATAGCCCGCCTTAAAGCCAGACGGCATATGACCATCCCGCAACTTCACCTTGATCAAACTCATAAATGCACCGAGGATAAGGTGAACAACATGGGCCATACATGGAATATGATTTTCCAATTGACACCATTCAACTGATAGTAAACTCCAAGCATTGTTTCAGGCTTCGGTAAGCGTTGGGTTATTGCTGGCACAATCGGTGGTGAAACTCAGAATTCTATCCTGAATCCCCTAGCTGGCTAGAACGTCCTTAATTATCCCTGCCATATTAGCACCCATATGAGAACCCCCCATTTCCTCAAACCCAATCATCACCTCCTCCATCTGCCAGCTATCCAAGATTCAATAAGTCACAATTGCCAAAAATTCAAGTTTGTTCGGTGAAGTCCATGTATCGGCAGCCAGAGAAATCATTCCTGCTGCAGGTAGACATGTTCGAATATCATCCACCGTAGACTTTCCCAGCAGTTTCAAATGCCGTGTTAATATCGTTGGGCCAGGGATTTCGACTCCAGGACGAATGTACTTAAAGACACGACAAAAGGGAAGGTTGTTTTAGCAATTAAAGGCGAGATTCGTTGCCAAAAAAGCTTTTAGAAAGTATTCTTTGAAATTATGCTGATTGAATCCTGCTGGTGTAGCTAGATCGATAATCCTACGCCTATTTCCAGTTTTAGTCGCTTTTTGCAATAGCGTAAGAATGATTATACGAAGCGGGCTTCGAGCCGGCCGATCAAATCCGTTAATCTTTCTCGATTTCAGACAAGCAAAGGACCTGTTATGATCATGCATCAAGCTCGTCTCTGTGCTACTTGAGTGAGCTAGAACCTTTCCTCACATAATGCACATGACTCGTAGCGTGCCTATAGCACTACCTAAGCGGTTGGCACATTGTTAAAAGTATTTCCAAACCTCTGTGCCTCGAGGATCTGTATTCCACCTTATTTTTTTCTTGCTAGCATATTTCGCAGTATATGCTATATACCCTGGTGTGCCTTGCCACCACTGCATCCAACTCTCATGATATTCCTCCGTATAGAGATAAATGTTTCCAAACATCTCAAATGTAACTGTATCACCTGTGGACAAAGTCACGGCTAGGGAATGAAGCAGATTCCGGGCGTGATCTTAGTTTCCCAGGGGCAGCGCCACCAAATCGGAGCGCAAGGGTGTTGTGGAACTTGAAAGAGGTGCATAGGCCACACCAGTCAGAGGTCTTGGGGTTGGTGTTACCGGGCCTGCGCTCCCATATGGGCTGGATTCTACTGAGAATTGGGATAACGATAGAGAGTATTCGTGCGCAGAGCTTTCGTGGAACCGTAAAAAAGAGGTATGGCTTCTTGCTCCGGAGGTGTAGAGCCCTCGTTGGCTGTATATCGTGGAAGATTCTGGTTGGGAAGACATTAAGTTGAAATGATTCTAGCTATCCATGTATAGTAACAGATCCCCTTGGATCCCGAATGATATTTATATAAAAGTACAGCTGAGGTAGGCATATGAATAAAGGTTATAAGTTGGCCCAGCTAAGCTAAGTACCCAAGCTGGCTTCCATTCTGTGATCCATTTCATTGGTCGCATAATCTTTGAGTCTATCAATTGAGTATATGAACATGCATGCGTAGGAACCTTTCCGGGTATGAATTTTTGTACGTATGAATTTTTGTACATATGAATTTTGTGCGTATGGCGGTGTATGGTTGCATGTGAATTACTTTTTGCAAATACCCATACTCTAGGATAAGGTTTGGTAGCAGCTACATGAATTGATATTCACCACAGTGCTTTGGGCATAGGATTAGTCCAAATACAGTAGGGGTTGAAATACCCTGTTCAATCATAATCCGAGGTAATCAAATTTGATCTTTTACGCAAGTTGACTAGTTCCAATGGAACACTCTCACACAGCACCTTCGCTGCTACACGGCAACAAAATCTTAAACCAAACCTGCAAGTACAGGGTCTCTCGAAGCTGTCGCAACTATTCAAAGCAAACCCCAGGTGAGAATCTAATACTCGAATACCATGCAGTGACAAAGGCACTCAGTGTCTTTCCAAGTGATCAACTTGAAAGGTAATTCCTGATTATAACTCTTATATAAAGGTTGGTAATTATGCTATGTGATAATTCTCCACTTAGATACTTACAAGAATCTCATACCATAACCATCTTGTTGCTACTGCCATCTACCTTTGCCACCTTTCCTTTATTAACACCTAAGATGATGACAACAGCCCCCATTGCGAAAGCTCCAATGGATGAGTTTTATACCTGGACATTTGGCCCTGATGAAATAATCGACCTTTTCACCAGTTCCTTCGGCAGAATAAAGGTGGACTTTTTTTTCTGTAAGCTGTTACTGGATCCCACCTGCAGCAAGTGTGCAGCCAACTAGAACTATGAAAGCTGATAGTGAGCGATAGACAAACCTTGGGCCAATAGCCGGTCACCACGGATAGGATAACGGTACCAATTGGAGATGTGTGGATTCGAGTAGGCAAATAGTGGGGGGAAGGCTGTCAAATTGCTACGAGGTAGACGGATTGCTGGAATGTGGCAATGTGGAACAAGAGAATTCCGCGCTATGATAGAGGGGCTTGAGTTAGGGTATGAGATTAAGGGTCGGGTCTTGAGCCTAGCAATATTTCAGCAGTGTGACTCAGGCAGGCGTGTGCTAAAAGGCAAAATAACGTGGAGCTTAGTTCCAGACTCAGACAGTTAATAATAACTGCATTCTGACTTCTGAATTTCCATAATTTATACACACTTTAATTATATTCTATCAAGCATTGCTCGAGTTGACTTGATGCATAAGTAGCTGGTCTTGATAAAATGATTTTATAGTTTTACCCTACTTGAAAACCTTTTGGTCTTACTATAAAAGCATGATCTTTCTACATCTCTCGATATCCATCGTTTATTAGTATTATGAGCACATTCAGGAAAAATATTGTGATTGCATCGACTGCACTGTGTAATACTGAGCTGTTACCGGGTAGCTAACAATGTAGGATTCCGGGCTACCTAGGCCGAGGATATTCGAGACAACCGATTATAGGTCAGGAAGGCTCAAGAAGAATTGTTCGATAAAGTAATAAAAGAATATCGTAAGAACTTATAATATTGTTAAGGTCTCTTCTCCGTTGCTTGATGATGTTCTCAACCATTGGGGAGAGCCCTACTATTTATACTAATGTTCACGCTACTTTGACTTCACTAGTAAAGAAGTATCTTTCTAAGAATTCAGTTCGTCAGAACAAAGTGCGAACACTGTTTGACCCTGAATCTTTCCCAGCTTGACTCTGAGAATCTCCCGACTGCTATTTCTTCTGAGGGTGTTCCCACTCCACCAGTAGTCAGTCTTCGATCTCTTCGTCCTGATAGACTATAATGGAATATGCAGTCTGAATGCCTACATACCAATAGTATCATGAATATGGAGTGATCAAGTCCGATATTCAGCTATCAATGCATAATGCATATGCATTAGTAAGAGTAGAGAACTGGTTCTCTAATCATCGTTCCAATCAGTTAGCTATATCTTGAAACATGAACTCTTCGTGGTTCCTGAGTAGTCTCCCCGATGCCTCCGGGAAGTCCCTACTCAGGAAGCTTGGGTTCGGATATATGCTCTCCCCTATGGTGGCATATACCTCGCGCATAATTATGCAAGCTATTCCCGCTAAGGTAATATGAGCCCTGTATCGTTCCACTTCCTCAGCTTTGCGCAATTGCCAATACTCCTGTCGACCATAGCTTCTTTGAAGTGAAAGGCTTTGCCCAGAGCTCTCTAGACAACTATGGCGACCTGGAACCAACCTTGTTTTCACATCCTTATCTCTATTCGCTTTCCTGGGGTCATAAAGTCATATGGTTCTTCAGTAACTAAAATATTCAATAACAATGCCATGAACCTAGCTTACACTATGATGTGGTAGCCATGATAAATTATCCAAAGGCTGGGATGCGTGCTCCCGTCTTGGGCCACCTGTATGGGTTGGAAACCAAGGTACATGAAGACAAGTCTGAGAATGTGGAGCTACAGCGGAAGGAGATGGTGTCGGGGTTCTTGGACTGTGACAATACAGAGTACAACAGGATCCTTGATGGTCTAGGAGGAGGAATTTATATCTGTGCAACTGTGCATTCAATGGAAATGATGCGTAGTGGAAGTACAAGTAGCAGAGTTGTCATGGGTCTTGTTCATTGTACCATTGTGGATTCTGATTCTGATGCTGAGATGGAAGCCTATCTTGCAAACTGCGGAGCTTAACTTCTCTAGAGGAATATGCCTGGCTATTCCCTCACATATTTGAACCTAAATTATAATTAAACATTCGCAGAGAACGTCTTTACATCAACTGCTTTGGACGGGTATTTTGAGCGTATGCTTTGGGGGTATGCTTTGAGCGTGTGTTTTTGGCGTGTGTTTTGGGGGTATGTTTTGGGGGTATGTTTTGGGCGTATGCTTTGGGCGTATGCTTTGAGTGTATGGCATTAGAGCAAATGGCTTTGGGCGTATCACTTTGAGTACGTGGTTTTGGGCGTATGTCTTTGCCCATACGGAATTTGCCGAAGAAACCAGAAGGAAAGTACTAAATAGACAATCTCAATCTGTGCTCAAGCTTATCGTTATGTGAGATTGTTTCTAACTTCTAAACTGCTATCATATTACATTATACTGCAACAAGTAAGGTCACCCACTCAATCATGAGATAAAAGAAAAGAGCGGAATCCATATTAGCGCTGGGTATGATAACAAAAGAAATTAAACTCTAAAGGAGCGTCGGTCTCTAGAAATTCAGAGTGAGAAGAGAACAAGAAAAGAGGTAGCGTGCTGCGTAAGAATCTAACCCAAGGAAAACAGCCCCTAGACTTATGATATGGGAGAAAGAATACCGGCTAAGGATGAAACCAAACAGGAGATATTGTGGTGCATAAATACAGAAGTGGGAGTGCAGGTAAGGCAAGGTAAGGGGAACTGTATTAAGGAGAGTAAGGAAGGCAGAACCGGCATGAGGGGTCAGGAAAGGAACTAGGAGATAGCAAGAACAGACAATAGATGGAAGTAGATATCGTTAATCATCTGGCTCCTGTTTCACGCTGTGAGGGAAGTGCTGGCTAGCCATATTGAGGATGGCCTGCCTATCCATCTCGCGGTCAATTCTATCCATCTCCTCAATGTCAATTCCTTGTTCTTCTGCGTCTTCCCTAGCGGCTGCCTTGAAAGCAATGATAAGACGGGCATTGCCGGCCAGAAAGCGCTTTCTCTTGGTGACAATATTTTCGATGCTGTCCTGTTGGTCTTCTGGGCTTGTGAAGAAATCCTTCGGTGTCATAGCCCGCCCAAGCAGCCGCTCTCCAATCTCTTGGGTGCTAGCCTGGAAACGGTGTTCAGCCGCATCGTTGCACAGACCATGGGAGGAAGATGTAGGGTTAGGGTGACCTAAGTCTCGCATCCTACTTCCCAAACCTGAGCCGTAGGTTTCCCCTTCTTCTGTCCTATGGACATCATCATCACCCTCCTCCCAGCCCGCTACATCCTCCTGCTCGCCCTCCACGTCCTCCTGCTCGCCCTCCACATCCTCCTGCTCGCCCTCCATGTCCTCCTGCTCGCCCTCCACATCCTCCTGCTCGCCCTCCATGTCCTCCTGCTCGCCCTTCACATCCTCATTGTCGTCCACGTGAATCTCGTCCCTCTAGACGTCATCGGAATCCTCTGAGCCATTGCCACCCTCATCACCAGACTCATATAGGTCGATAAAATCAACATCTTCATCCTCTTCATCCTCCTCCCAGTCCTCGTAGACCTCCGAACTTGGCAAACGCCACGCAACAGACTTCACCCAGTCAATCAAAGGTCTACCCTGTTTGTTGCGCTCATCCTCTTCAACAGTGATGTCCAAATCTCCTTCCTTATCCTCCTCCATCAATCTGTACTCAGAAGTACCATTGTCTCCGCCGATAAGCATCGAGGGGCATGTCCCAGCTAAACAATACTGAATATTAGTAAGCACTTCTCTAAGTTAATTAGGCAAAGTTTAAAATTACTTACTTGACTGTGAATTATTAGCCCGGGAGTTTCCCCTCAGGCTACCTAGTCCTATCCTAAACCTGGTGTGATGTGAGATAGGCTCCCTTGTGCTCCCTGTATTGAATGTAGCTGCCCTCACCAAAGCCACATGAGGTCCAACTGGGGAACCTGTAGGGAATACTGGGGCCCCACACATTGTAAGTGAATGACTGCGCTCCCTAATCGCTAGCTGCCAGGTGCGCCAGGGCAGAAGTCCTGAGATCCAGAAGTTCTTGGAGGCGGTACCAGCGCAAACCCAGTTGACGAGGTTCTGGGTCGCTTCACTACACGGTCGAGCAGATTCTTCATTCGCACTTCGGCCCTCATCTTTGGTGACGGAAATACAGGCAATGCCCGTGAATTCGGGGGAAAATCGACTTGCATCGGGGTTGGGGGGTTCACAAGTGGCAAACTATTGTCGCGAAACTGGTTTGGATAGTATCGCCGCCAATCCGCCAGGATTGCCACACATTCCTGCTCCAAGACCGCTTTCACCTGCACGATTATATCTTGATACACTTGGGCTTTGGTCTCGTTGTCAAGCACCTGGCACTCATCATATCTTCGGGCAAAGTCACGGCGTTATTTTAGGCGATTGCCTCGGTTCACCCGGGCCCGTTCGAACATGGTTTCCAAGGGTGTACGGCTCGCCCTATCTTCATTCTGGCGGATGGTTTCAGGATTCACTGAGTGCCCCAAAGTGCCTGCTGGAAGAGGCCTCCACTTATAAGCAGATGGCATTGCTCGTGGAAACACGTATTCTATTTATCAATGTTAGTCAGTACATATAATTTCTGCGCAAGATTTTGTGGGTATGATTTTATTTGTGGGTATGATTTTGTGGGTATGATTTGTTCGTATGAACTCAGCGTATGATTTGAGGGCTGATAAAGTAGCAGATGAGAGCAGACCAATATGAAGATGGGGACTGTGGGGCTGGCAATGGGGCAAGTTAGTTACTAGGCTTCTTTGCTTTTACTTAGATTTTATATGGATAGAAACTGTAGGTAGATGTAGCCAGAGGTGGGTTGATGCTCCAGTTGTGTTGCCCGGGCAGAGGTAGGAGCAGGAACTTTAAAAAGGTCTTAAGCCTTCCTGTATTCAACAGGAGAGCGGACGATTGTGGTTACATCAACAGTGTTTTTTGAGAATGAAAAAGGAGAGCTTTTTCTTTACATGAGAGCGGACAATTGAGTGGCTATCTTCTTTTAATCTTACGGAACTTCGGGAAGAAGTTTTCTTTTCTGATAAGACTTTGTTCAACGAGCTTTTTTGCTTCTTTTTCTCCATCGTCCCACTTCCTTCCTGCTGGGCCAGCTTTGGAACAGGTTGTGTTCTTGCTGTTTTCTCTACATTCCGGAGGCTGACCCCAGGACCAAAAGGAGTTTTTCAGGACTAACTTACTTTTTGGGACAGGACAATAATTAAGGTATGCAGCAACCTTTTGCCTTTGTGGCCTCCGATGTAGGGGAGAAAGTAAGGGAAGTAGAGAGGGTTGTACCGGTAGACGGGCGTATCCGGGTTGGTGGGGCAAGAGCTGCGGGTGTTTCCTTTTTTTTTCTCTTTTTTCTTTTTTTTGTTTCAACTGCAGAGCTTGCTTCTATGATGTATGAAAAGGAGAAGTGCGATTGCAGCCTAGAGGGCCGAGCGACCTGTGGATTGTGTTGATGGTGAGAGGGTAGATGGAGAAGGTAAGCGGGTGGTGAGAAAGAAGCGGAGTTAATTGGGCATCTCTTAAAAAGAAAAAAAAAGGTAGTTAATCTCTTGAAAACATCGTCACAGTCTACCTACAGTCACAGGTCGAGCCCTCCTCTCGACCGCGGTGGCCTAACCAACGCCCTACTCAACAACCACGTATGATATGAATAACCCCTTAGATTCAAGCCTTCTGCTAATTGCTTCCATCATACTATCAGAGAAAGGAATTTATAGTGACAAGCTATGTCTTGGGGGTTCGGAGCGAATATGGGAGGAGCGTACTATTCAGGTTTATTTTGTGACTACAATTGTACACTTGATATATAAACAGGGTAGATATAACATCTTGGAACAAATACAACGTCTAGTACAACATTTTCAAGCCATTTCTACATGGAAGGGATTGTACATTCCATGTTATGGTAGACTGGGGGTTGCAGTCTTAGGCGATTTTAACCATCGTACAATTCAAGTGTATGTATATACCGATGGCCTATCAACCTTAACTGTCGTATACTCACCACCTAGACATCATGAATGAATTATTCCTAAACTCCAGGGGACTCCCGAAAACAAATGACGAGTGGGCTTGAAAGGCACTCCTTATGAAATACACTATTTTTATTTCGTTGGTATAAAATAACTCTTTACCCACTGGGACCTCTCCTCCAACACACTTCTTCCTCTTAGCAAGCCCTAATATTCGACTCAGCTATCAGGGAAGGTGTAGGGTCCATACACATATGTACAAATACACATACGCACAAATACACATACGCACAGATACACATACACACAAATACACATACGTACAAATACACATCGCCCAAGGAAGCAGACCCCAGTCACCTACATACCAAAGATCATTCTTCATCTAACTTGCTCTGAGCAAAAACCCTTCTATCTTTTCCTGTGAACCTCCATCCTCACGCACCTTTCCGTCAACACAACAAACAAGCAAACACCAAAAAAGTAACTCCTCCTGAATACCTCCCAAATGTTGCGCAAATGATGGTATCTTGGGCTGCAAGGGTGGTGGAAATTGGGGGCCCCCAACTCGTCATCTTGGTTGGAAAAGAGCTGGGAGGGTTGTTGGTGGGGTCTAGCAGCTGGTACTGTATCCAACTGGGAGGGTGGCAATGGCAGAGATTGTTAAGTATGACCGCGATGGTGGGTACCTAATTTCCAATGCCAAATTCTATGGTCTTTGCCAGGGGATCATGTGAGATTTGGCACTCGAGGAACAATTCCGTTGGCAGAGATCGGCTGTTGAATGGCTTCAGGTGGCAGCGGAAAAGTTCCTCATGATGCCAATGACCGGTAAGTTGAGTTCCTCTCCAAGTATAAATATTTGATTTACGAATTTCTTGTTCATAGCTGGAGCCCTGAGTGCGGCACATGCTGGTCGCGTTAGCCTCATGGTCCACGACCTGAGATTAGTTGAGGATGTCATGAATGTTATGGATAGCCAGCCAGATGGTGCCACTCAGGAAGAGATGAGATGTCATCTAAATCAGGACGGCAGTGCTCCCAGGGGTGCACCTCCTCCTCCTCCTCCTCCCGTGGGTGCACCTCCTCCTCCTCGTCCCAAGGGTGCACCTCCTCCTCTGCCTCCCAGGTGTGCTCCTCGTCCGGGTGGTGCTTCTTGTCCCGGTGGTACTCCTCGTACCGGTGGTGGTCCTCGTACCGGTGGTGCTCCTCGTCCAGCTGGTGCTCCTCGTCCCGGTGGTGCTCCTCATACCGGTGGTGCTCCTCGTCCCGGTGGTGCTCCTCATACCGGTGGTGCTCCTCGTCCCGGTGGTGCTCCTCATACCAGTAGTGCTCCTCATCCTGGTGGTGTCCCTCCACCCGGGCCCGCTCCCGCTCCTCCTCCTCCCAGGAGTGCACCTCCTCGGGGTGGTGCCCCACCCCGTCGCCAGGCAGCTTCTTCCCATCACTCACCCCCTGCCAATGACGGTGGTGACAGCGACAGTGACGACAGTGACAGTCCTCGTCCACCTGTACGCCGTCGCTTGCATGGTGGCCCTGGGAGTGGTAGCCAGACTGGTTGTAGTGGTACTACCGGGGGTGCTGGTGGGAGTGCTACCACCAAAGCATATTTGGGGATTCACTTTTTCTTTCTCTTAATTCACCTCTAATCTTCAATTATTATGACATTCATTCTTCTTGTTTTCTATCACTCTATTGTGTGGCCCCCATGTCATGGGGGGGACAGGGCAGTCTTTCATCATTTTTATCCAAGTCATACCACTGACTCAAACCTCTGAGTTACATGTAACTTAGCATAATTACCTTTTATAGAACTCTTATTGATATAAATACACCCTTTTGTTAACCTCACCATTTCGCTATGTCAACTCAGAACAGAGTAACTCCATAGCACGACTGTGGTTATGATTTGGGCGTATGGCTTGGGCATATGATTTGGGCATATGGGATTGGCGGATGAATAAGGCTTATGAATAGGGTGTATGATTTGAACCTGTGAATAGAGTGTATGAATTGGGTGTATGAATTAGACATATGGCCTGCTGAGACAATACACGTTACTAGACTAGGCAACTCGGATGTCCACTCGGTGTTGTGAATCATTCCGGTTCATATGGTATGAATTATTCCATGTCAATAACTCCCCATATGTAATTTGAGGTATGTGGTTTTTGATATATGCTTACACAATTATTTAATCATGTATCGAAGGAGCGATGTTTGAGAGAGGAATGTATGAAAAGCGGGGCCCCAGGCGGGGAATATTCAGTAACCAGGGGCTGATGGCATTGAACGGGGCAGGGTGCTCAACAGGACAGGGGCAGGGGGTGAAAAAAAAAAGACCCGGCGGTTTCGGGTTTCAGGAGGCCCTGTAACGAATACTATACGCCACCACATAAGCACAGTTTGCCAGGTACTAAATCACGGCGAAATATAGCCACTGGAGCCGAGGGAGAGGAAATAATGTGGGCCAAGACTCTCATTCTCCAGTACACCCTGTTTGTTAATCCTATTCTAGCACGTGCTACTTTGATGTCTGAGGTGCACCGATCTTGGCTGAAGGCTCTCGATGACATATGCGACGCAGGAAATATTGAAGCAGCGGATGCAAGCTTAAAATTAGTAAGTGGACACTAATACTTAAACATTAGGCACGCCGCGAGGGGTGCTTACTAAATGTGACAGATACACATGAGACACTCTGCAGTAAGATCCCAGTTTCTTTTTCACATAAAGGATCGAATTGGGAATTTGTACGATCTCCCAGAAGACCCGACGGCGATTGTGGGCAATGTGGACTACCTCCTTGAGAGGGATAGATTTATGTGCTCCATGAGGGGGTATGAGGTAAGTGTGCACTAGGTAGTGAGTCTGGCAACAACTAAGGCGTATGAACATGACCCAGCAAATAACGAATCAATTTCATGAGCCTTAGATTCCCCAGGCAATATGGGGAAAGTACTTCAAGGGCAAGAAAACATTTGGGATTTTTGAACAAGATTTTCTTGTTCGCATTAATGGCATCATGGGTTGCTTAACCTGTGCCATACTGTGCCATACTGTGCCATACTGTGCCATACTGTGCCATACTGTACCATACTGTGCCATACTGTGCCATACTGTGCCATACTGTGCCATACTGTGCCATACTGTGCCATACTGTGCCATACTGTGCCATACTGTGCCATACACTGCGAGCATGGCAAATGGGGGTACATCTTGAAACATGCGACCTGAAGATGGAGGCCGTGGGCGGTGAGCTTGACCCCAAACCCGGTGTCCTCTCGTTCCGGCTCAGATGCTAACATGACGTTGAGCTTGGAAGACCTATTTGGTCGCCACTGCCAGACGTGTGCCTCTTGCCCAGACTGGGTACAGACTATGATTGTCAAGAACATTCGCGAGACCATCCAGGCCAAGATGAAGCAGGAGCATGGGGTCTGGGACGATGGCTGTGAAAGGTTTATTCACGATTGGGCTGCAGTTGCTGCAGAGGTAGAAAGTCAGATTTCGAGTAGGGCCCCCATACATGCGACTCCACAAATTCAGAGTCAAACTCCCAGCAACCTGAGAACCAGGGCCCTGGCGACCGCCCCAGGTCACCAATTCGAATCACAAGAAACTGTCACGTCTTGCGATTTCAGCCAGATGGCGGCCTGACTCGCCCCCACATGCTCGACTCCACGGATTCAGAGGGAAACTTCCAGCAACCTGAATATCCGGGCCTCGGTGGCCCCCTCGGGTAACCAATTTGATTCACAAGAAATAGTCTCGTCTTTCGATTTCAGCCAGGCGGCAACGCAACTCCTGAGCTTTCGCGATTGTGATTCACACACCACGGGCGGCTCAGCAGAGGACGGCGTGGAGCTAACTTTGGGCAATACCGTGACTCCTACTACTTTGCGACAGCTTGCACTGAGTATTGAAGATCTAGAGTCACAAGAGGAGGCTGCTGTGCATAGCGAGCTATCCATTATGGAGCAGGGGCAAGGTGAGAGTAATGATGCGTTCAGTCAGAAAATTGAGAAAGCATAGCAGGGCTGTAATACATATTTGGATGCGGTCGTCACTATCACATGTGGGAAGGGTTCACAGAGGAGCTTAGTATTAATATGTGGACATCAAGCCAACTCCAGGATTGAGAGTCGAATTAGTGCAGCCACGCGATCAGGATACGATAAAACTCATAGTGACAGCGTTAGGAAAAGCCTCTAGGTATAGGATAGCATTAGACTTAGGTCACGATGAGTGAGCGATCACAAGGCGAGGTCTGATAGAGTTACGATTGGATCAGGATGCGGCATGTATAGGCGAGAAGATCAGGAAGAATAGACCACGAGTCAGGAAGGGAGAGATCAGGATTATGAGATCCGGATGAGGGAGGCATGAGCAGAAAGCATTAGGACGAGAGGTGGTATGATCCACGAAGCCCTGATGTTTCGCTGAGAAGGAACCGGTACCTGGGCACGCGAGGCCTAGCTCAGGCGAGGCCTGGATGGGAAAGTAGTAGATCAGGTGACATTCGAATAAGAGAGTCCTGGATCAGGCAGCCTAAGGACGGGAGAGTCCTGGAATAGGCGGCGTAAGGCCGCGAGAGTCCTGGATCAGGCAGCGTAAGGACGGGAGAGTCCTGGAACAGGCGGCGTAAGGCCGCGAGAGTCCTGGATCAGGCGGAGTAAGGAGGGCAGAGTCCTGGATCAGGCGGCGTCAGGACGGGAGAGTCCTGGATCAGGGGCGTCCGACCTGAGTACATCAGCAAAAAGATCATCTTGGGCCCCATGTCGCCCGATCTCACCCTGTGCGCCGGACGTTCCAGGGGCTTATAACGTAAACTCGAGTTCTGGCTGCGTCCGCCCGGGTTTATTCGGTCTGAAAGTGAAAGGGCCGCCTCCAATATGTCCGGACGCCACAGGCAGCGTCTGTATGCATTGGACGTGGCCCTTTTGCCTCCAGATGCCTTAAACACCCCCCACCCCCAACCCCCCAGAAACCCTCCCTCCAGCGCCCAGCCTCATCAGCAAAAGGTTTATTGCTCTTCCTGTGCGTCAGACGAACAGGACGCACAGGACGCACAGGACGTAAACTCCCATTCTGGATGCGACGTCGATCCGACGCCGCGTCCAGAAGATTCGCTCAACGTCCCGTTGCGTCCTGACAAGGTCCTGAAACGCACCCTACGTCCTGTGCGTCCTGACGCCTTCCGACGCTAGCCTGGCATGTCCTGACGTCTTCCGACGCTCGGGTATCATGTCCTGACGCCTTCCGACGCTAGGCCATCGTGTCCTGACGCCATCCTAGCGTCTGTTGTATGCGCCTTCCCCGTCCCGATACCTATACCCTCCGGACTATTTACCTGATCCTTCCAGACGCCGGTTACTTCTTGTCGCGCCTTCCAGACTCACGATACTCCCGCCCTCCATCCGCACGCGCTGATCACATAGCCACTATTCTGGACCTCTTCCTCACACTCTCCCATGTTCTAGATTCAAG
>Ga0307513_10004164_pt1 | contig 19364 bp, 15 predicted proteins | sample 15_EM_MG_FD_202174 | JGI IMG/M metagenome (GOLD analysis project Ga0307513, IMG submission 202174) | Populus trichocarpa ectomycorrhiza microbial communities from riparian zone in the Pacific Northwest, United States - 15_EM | ecosystem: Host-associated > Plants > Roots > Unclassified | place...
CTGGCAAGCCCGGGCGAATCGAAGCGATGCCCATCCACTCGAGGAGACCGCCATGTACCAGCGAATCCTGTTCCCGACCGATGGCTCGGAGATCACCGCCAAGGCCTTGCAGACCGCGGTCGGCCTGGCCCGGCTGACCGGCGCCCAGCTCTACGTCATCGGCGTCAAGGAGCCGTTCCCGTACAGCGCGATCTCCGAGATGCAGCCGGTGCCGCCGCAGGAGTTCTACGACGCGCAGGAGCGCATCGCCGCGGCGCGGGTGAAGGACGCGGTCGACACGATCAAGGCCGCCGGCCTGCCCTGCCAGGGCCACACCGTCGAAGCGCTGCACCCGTGGGAGGCGATCATCGAACACGCCAAGGCGCAGGGCTGCGACCTGATCGTGATGGCCTCGCACGGCCGGCGCGGCGTCAGCGCGCTGCTGCTCGGCAGCGAGACGCAGAAAGTGCTGACCCACACGACGCTGCCGGTGCTGATCGTTCGTTAGTCGGCTATCGAATCAGGTCCCGCGCGAGCACGACGATCGCCAGCCCCGCCGCCAGCCAGGCCAGTTGCGACGCCGTCTCGCGCAGCGACAGCCGGCGCTGCAGCTGCGGGAGCAGGTCGGCCACCGCGACGTAGATGAAGCTGCTCGACGCGGCCACCAGCAGGTACGGAAACAGCGCCTGCCACGGCCCGACGACGAAGTAGCCGAGCACGCCGCCGACCACCGCCGCGAAACCCGAGATCGCGTTGTAGACCAGCGCCCGGCTGCGCGACAGGCCAGCGTTGAGCAGCACGATGTAGTCGCCGACCTCCTGCGGGATCTCGTGGGCGACGATCGCCAGCGACGTGACGACGCCCAGCCGCAGGTCGGTGAGGAAGGCCGCGGCGATGATGATGCCGTCGCAGAAGTTGTGGATGCTGTCGCCGAGCAGCACGCTCCAGCCGCCGCGGCCGGCCTGCTCGGCGTCGAAGCCGTGGTGGTGGTGGTGGTGCGGGTCGTCGCCTTCGTGGTGGTGGCCGTGCCGGTACAGCTCGGCCTTCTCGAGCAGGAAGAAGAACATCAGCCCGCCGAGCAGCGTCAGGAACAGCTCGTGCGGGCTGGTGCCGCTCTCGAAAGCCTCCGGCAGCACGTGCAGCAGCGCGGTGCCGAGCAGCACGCCGGCCGACAGGCTGACGAGGCTCTTGACGACCCGGCTCAGCAGCGCCAGCGTCAGCGACGCGGCGATGACGACCGACAGCACGCCACCGGCCAGCGTGGCCAGCACGATGTAGAGCAGCGTCATCCGGCCGGCTGGCTCAGGCCGCGCCGCCGCGGCAGCAGGCTTTCGAACTCTTCCTTCGGCATGGCTCTTCTCCAGCGGGGCATTGCGAAGCGTTGCAAAGCGCGGCGATTGTAGGAAGCGTGTCGTTTTCGCGCAGCCATCGTCTTGCACAATCGCGCGATGCCGGAAAAGACGCTGACCGCCGGGCCATTGGCCGCCGTGGACATGGGCTCGAACAGCTTCCGGCTGGAGATCGGCCTGCTGCAGCACGGCCGCTACCGGCGCATCGACTACCTGAAGGAGACCGTGCGCCTGGGCGCCGGGCTCGACGCCGACGGTTTGCTGACCGAAGACGCCGTCCAGCGGGGCCTGGCCTGCCTGCGCCGCTTCGCCAGCCGGCTGGCCGGTTTCGCACCCGGCCAGGTGCGCGCGGTGGCGACGCAGACCTTGCGCGAAGCGCGCAACCGCGACGCCTTCCTGCGCCGCGCCGAGGCCGCGCTGGGATATCCGATCGAAGTGATTTCCGGCCGTGAAGAAGCCCGCCTGATCTACGCCGGCGTCGCCCAGCTGCAGCCCGGCAGTACCGGCAGTACCGGCACCACTGGCAACCCCGACGAAACGCGGCTGGTGATCGACATCGGCGGCCGTTCGACCGAGCTGATCCTCGGCCGCGGCCGCGTGCCGAGCGCCGCCGAGTCGTTCGGCGTCGGCTGCGTCAGCCTGTCGATGCGCTTCTTCGGCGACGGCCGCATCACCGACTCGGCCTTTCGCGCCGCCCAGGTCGCGGCCGGCGCCGAGCTCGAGGAAGCGCTGCGGCCATTCGCCCCCGAACACTGGCAGCAGGCGCTGGGCTCGTCGGGCACGGTCGGCTCGGTCTCGCAGCTGCTGATGGCCTCGGGCATCACCGACGGCCGCATCACGCCGGCGGCCTTGCGCTGGTGCATCCAGAGCTGCGTCGATGCCGGCCAGATCGACCGCCTGCAGCTGCCCGGGTTGAAGCCGGAGCGGCGCGCGGTGCTGCCGGGCGGGCTGGCGATCCTGTACACGCTGGCCGCCAACTTCAGCATCGCGACCTTGTGGCCGGCGAAAGGCGCCTTGCGGCAAGGCGTGATCGTCGATCTGCACGAGCGCATCGAAGCCCTGCGGCGCGCGCGGCCGGGCGACATGCGCGATGCATCGGTGCGCGAGCTGCAGCGCCGCTTCGGCGTCGACGCGGCGCAGGCGCGGCGCGTCGCCGGCGTCGCGCTGGCCTTGTTCGACGGCGCCCTGCCCGACGCCGACAGCGGCACCCGGCGCGAGCTCGGCTGGGCCTGCGAGCTGCACGAAATCGGCCTGATGGTGTCGCACCACGACCACCACCGGCACAGCGCCTACCTGCTGGCGCATGTCGACGCGCCGGGCTTTTCGCAGAGCCAGCAGCGGCGCATCGGCGAGCTGGTCCTCGGCCAGCGCGGCGGGCTGCGCAAGGTCGATGCCGCGCTGAGCAGCGACATCCTCGCGTGGCAGGTGCTGTGCCTGCGGCTGGCGGTGATCGAGTGCCACGCGCGCGACGATGTCGATGCCGGCGAGTTGAGCCTGCGCGCGCGCGGCCGCGAAGCGCTGCTCGGCTACAGCGCACGCTGGGCCGAGCTGCACCCGCGCACGGTCTTCCTGCTGCAGGAAGAGGCCCATGCCTGGGGCCGCGCGGGGTCGCTGCGCCTGTCGTTGCCGGCCTGAGCCGAGCGAAGCTCTTTGCACTGCGAACGGAAGGTCGATCATGGTGATCTCGAGGCGTCATGCTTTCGCAGCCGTCGCTGCCGCGCTGGCCTCGCCGCACGCGGCGCAGGCGGCCGAAGGCGACATCCTGGTCGGCCAGATCGGCCCCTTTACCGGCATCCCGGTGCCCGACGCCGCGCAGCTCAACGAAGGCCTGAAGTCGGCCTTCGCGCAGGCCAACGCGCACGGCGGCATCGGCGGGCGCAAAGTGGCCTTCTTCGAACTCGACGACACCTACACCGGCGACGGCTTCGTCAAGGCCTTTGCCGAAGCGATGGCGCGCAAGCCGGTGGCGCTGCTCAGCCTGCTCGGCTCGGTGGCCCTGAAACGCATGCTCGACGACAAGCTGCTCGACCGCGCCGACGTGGTCGTGCTGAATGCGGTACCAGGCGCCGAAGCGCTGCGCAACCCGGGGCATGCGAAGCTGTTCCACGTGCGCGCCGGCGACCGCCAGCAGATCGAGAAGATCGTCGGCCATGCGCGAACGCTGGGCATCACGAGCCTGGCGGTGCTGCACCAGAACATCCCGATCGGCTCGTCGGGCCTGGCGATGGCCGCCGAGTCGGCCAAGCGTGCCGGCACCATCGCGCTGAAGCCCTTCGAAGCCACGCTGGAACAGCCGAGCCTGGCGGCGGCGGCGGCGCAGGTGGCCAAGTCCGGCGCGCAGGCGGCGCTGGTCCTCGGCGCGCCGCGTTTCATGGCCGACGGCGTGGCCGAGCTGCGCAAGGCCGGGGTCGGCCAGTTCGTCTTCGCGCTGTCGTACGTGCCGGCCGGGCTGCTGGTCAAGGTGGCCGGTGCCGGCGCGCGCGGCGTCGCGCTGGCCCAGACCTACCCCAACCCGATGGGCGCCACGCTGCCGCTGCAGCGCGAGTTCCAGGCGGCGATGAAGGCCGCGTTCCCGAACACCACCAGCTACACCTCGTTCCACCTCGAAGGTTTCATCACCGCCCGGGTGTTCGTGGAAGCCGCCCGGCGCGCGCAACCGTTGACGCCCGACGGCCTGGCGCGCGCCTTGCGCGCGATGGGCGAGATCGACCTCGGCGGCTTCCGCGTCGATTTCAGCAAGGGCAACGCCGGCAGCCGCTTCGTCGACATCGGCGTCGTCAATGCCGACGGGCGGCTGATCTACTGAGCTGCGTACGTAACTACAGCAACTCGGGCGACAGGGCCGCCTGCAGCACCACCTGCAGCTGCCCGTCGCGCTCGCGTGCGCGCAGCCACCAGACGGCGGCCTTGCGCATCGTCCAGACCTGCGCCTGGCCCGACAGCAGGTAGGCCACCGCCAAGCCCAAGGTCGGCTGGTGCCCGATGACCAGTACCGGCTCGCGCGCGTCGGGCCAGCGCGCCACCTGCAACAGCGCGTCGACGGTGGCATCGGGCGCCAGCGCCGGAACGGTCTTGAACTTGCGCTCCAGCGCCGCCGCGGTCTGCTGGCAACGCCGCGCCGGGCTCACCAGCACCCGCGCGCCGGACGGCAGTTGGCGGTTCAGCCACTCGGCCATGCGCTGCGCTTGGCGCTCGCCCTTGGGGGTCAGCGCGCGTTCGAGGTCGTCCTGCACTTCGCGCATCTCGAAGGCTTCGGCGTGGCGCCAGAGGATCAGGTCCATGGGTCAGGATGGGGTCAGGTGTAGCGTTGGATCAGCGCCCGCTGCGCGCTGACGCCGGCCTCGGAAATCCGCCGGTAACGGCCATCGCCGTCCAGCGCCCAGGCGTCGAGCTTGTCGTGCAGATACGGCACCAGGCCCTCGTCGATGACGCGGCGGCGCAGCGCCGGGTCGTTGACCGGCCACGCCACTTCGATGCGGCGGAACATGTTGCGGCTCATCCAGTCGGCGCTGCTGAGGTAGACCACTTCGTCGTCGTCGCTGTCGCCCCAGCGGAAGTAGAACACCCGCGAATGTTCGAGGAAACGGCCGACCACCGAGCGCACCCGGATGTTGTCGGTGCGCCCGGGCGCACCCGGCGGCAACTGGCAGGCACCGCGCACGATGAGGTCGATTCTGGCACCGGCGACGCCGGCCTGTATCAATGCCTCGATCAGCGCCGGGTCGGTCAGCGCGTTGATCTTGACGACGATGCGCGCCGAGCGCCCGGCGCGCGCCGCATCGGCGACCTGGCCGATGTGGCGCAGCAGCCGCCGGTGCAGCACGAACGGCGCCGTCACCAGGTGCTGCGGCGCCTTCAGCCGGGCCTGGCTCGCGAGCTGCTGGAAAATCGCGTCGGCTTCGCCGGTCAAACCGGGGCCGGCGGTCAGGAAGCCCATGTCGGTGTACAGCCGCGCGGTGCGCGGGTTGTAGTTGCCGGTCGACAGGTGCGCATAGCGGCGCAGCCGGGTTCCTTCGCGGCGCGTCACCAGCAGCAGCTTGGCATGCGTCTTCAACCCGACGATGCCGTAGACGACCTGGGCGCCGACCGCCTCCAGCCGCTCGGCCCAGTTGATGTTGGCTTCTTCGTCGAAGCGCGCCTTCAGCTCGACGACGACCATCACTTCCTTGCCGCGCCGCGCGGCTTCGATCAGCAGGTCCATCAGCACGCTCTTGGTGCCGGTACGGTAGATGGTCTGCTTGATCGCCAGCACGTCGGGGTCGAGCACCGCCTCGCGCAGGAACTGGACCACCGGCTCGAAGCTTTCGAACGGGTGGTGCAGCAGCACGTCGGTCTCGCGCAGGCGCTCGAAGATCGAGCGCCCGCGCGGCAGCTGCTTTTCGGGCCAGCGCGGCTCGAACGCCGGGAAGCGCAGCGGGTCGGCGTCGGCCTGGTCGATGAGCTCGTTCAGCCGGACCAGGTTGACGGGGCCGTTGACCTTGTACAGCGCGGCCTCGGGCAAGGCGAGCTGTTCGAGCAGGAAGCGCGACAGTTCGGGCGGGCAGGTGCTGACGACTTCGAGGCGGATCGCCTGCCCGAAGTGGCGCGTCGTGAGCCCGGTGCGCAGCGCCTGGCGCAGGTTGGTCACGTCGTCTTCGTCAACCTCGAGGTCCGAATCGCGGGTCACGCGGAACTGCGAGAACGACTCGACCGTGCGCCCCGGGAACAGCTCGTTCAGATGGGCGCGGATCACGCTGGTCAGCAGCACGAACCCTTGCGCACCGCCGCACAGCTCGGCCGGCAGGCGGATCACGCGCGGCAGCACGCGCGGCACCTTGACGATGGCGATCGAGTTCTCGCGGCCGAAGGCGTCGCGGCCGCCGATGCGGGCGACGAAATTGAGCGATTTGTTGGCCACCAGCGGGAACGGGTGGCTCGGGTCCAGGCTCACCGGCACCAGCAGCGGCCGGACCTGGCTCTCGAAGAAGCGGTCGACCCAGCGGCGCTGCGCTTCGTTGCGCTCGGCGTGGTTGATCACGTGGATGCCCTCGCGGCGCAGAGCCGGCATCAGCTCTTCGTTGAACAGCGCGTACTGCTCGTCGATCAACTCGTGCGCCGCCGCCGAGACCGCCGCGATGTCGCTGTTCGAGACGCCGGTGCCGGGCTGGCGCGCGGCCTCGATCGTGTCGGCTACGCGAACCTCGAAGAACTCGTCGAGATTCGACGAGACGATCGTCAGGTAGCGCAGCCGCTCCAGCAGCGGCACGTCGGCGCGCCGCGCCTGCGCCAGCACGCGGCGGTTGAACAGCAGAATCGCCCGCTCGCGGTCGAGCAGGCGCAGCGGCGCGGCGTCGCTGGTCGTCGTTGCCATCGCCGCTGCCGCGACGACCCTTGAATCGTCGGTCATGGTTTCAGTCTATGAACGATTTGCGACGGTTCGATGACCAGGGCCGGAATCCGCGTCACATCCACACCGCTGATGGGGCTAGTGCGCCCGGTCCCAGTTCGGCCCGGTGCCGACCTCGGCCAGCAGCGGCACCTTCAACTCGGCCACGCCGGCCATCAGCCGCGGCACCGCGACCGTTGCCCAGTCGAGTTCGGCGTCGGGCACTTCGAGCACCAGTTCGTCGTGGACCTGCATCACCATCCGCGTCGCCCGCTGCTCGCGGTCGAGCGTGTCTTGCACCGCGAGCATCGCCAGCTTGATGAGGTCGGCCGCGGTGCCCTGCATCGGCGCGTTGATCGCCTGCCGCTCGGCGCCGCTGCGCCGCGGGCCGTTGCCGCCGCGGATCTCGGGCAGGTAGATCCGGCGCCCGAACAGGGTCTCGACATAGCCGAGTTCGGCGGCGCTCAGCTTGGTCCGCTCCATGTAGCGCCTGACGCCGGCGAAACGCGCGAAATAGCGGTCGATGTACTCGCGCGCCGCCCTTTGCTCGATGCCGAGGTTGCTCGCCAGGCCGAACGCGCCCATCCCGTAGATGAGGCCGAAGTTGATGACCTTGGCGTAGCGCCGCTGCTCGCTGGAGACCTCCGCCACCGGCACCGCGAAGACTTCGCTGGCGGTCGCGCGGTGCACGTCGATGCCTTCGGAGAACGCGCGCAGCAGGCCTTCGTCTTCGCTGATGTGGGCCATGATGCGCAGCTCGATCTGCGAATAGTCGGCGCTCATGATCACATGCCCCGGCGGCGCGATGAAGGCCTCGCGAACGCGCCGGCCTTCGGGCGTGCGGATGGGGATGTTCTGCAGGTTCGGGTCGTTGCTGGCCAGGCGGCCGGTGATCGCCACCGCCTGCCCGTAGTTGGTGTGGACGCGGCCGGTGTCGGGGTTCACCATCAAGGGCAGCTTGTCGGTGTAGGTGCCCTTCAGCTTGGCCAGGCTGCGGTGGTCGAGGATGCGCGCCGGCAGCGGGTAGTCGGCGGCCAGTTCCTGCAGCACTTCTTCGTCGGTCGACGGCGCGCCGCTGGCCGTCTTGCGCTTGACCGGCAGGCCGAGCTTGGTGAAGAGGATTTCGCCGATCTGCTTCGGCGAGCCCAGGTTGAACGGCTGGCCGGCTATTCCGTAAGCCTGCTGCTCCAGCGCGACCATGCGCTCGGCGAGTTCCTGGCTCTGCCGCGCCAGCGCCGCGGCGTCGATCAGCACGCCGTAACGCTCGATCCGCTGCAGCGCGCGGCTGACCGGCATCTCGATGCGCTCGTAGACCTCGCGCAGCCGAGGCTCGGCCTCGATCTGCGGCCACAGCGTGCGGTGCACGTGCAGCGCCATCTCGCTGTCCTCGCCCGAATACTCGGTGGCGCGAACGATGTCGACCTGGGCGAACGGAATCTGGTTCGCGCCCTTGCCGCAAACGTCCTCATAGCTCAGGCCCTTGCGGCCGACGTGGCGTTCGCCCAGGCTTTCCAGGCTGTGCAGCTTGTGCGCTTCGAGCACGTAGCTCTGCAGCATCGTGTCGTGGCGGTAGCCCTGCACCGCGACGCCATGGTTGGCGAAAACGTGCACGTCGTACTTGACGTTCTGCCCGAGCTTGGGCCGGGATGCGTCTTCGAGCCAGGGTTGCAGCCGCGCCAGCACTTCGCCCAGCGGCAGTTGCTCGGGCGCGTCGGGGTAGTTGTGGGCCAGCGGCACATAGGCCGCACGGCCGGGTTCGGTGGCGAAGCTGATGCCGATGATGCGGGCGCGCATCGGGTCGAGCGAATCGGTCTCGGTGTCGATCGCGCTCAGCTCGGCCGCCTGCAGCTCGGCGATCCAGGCGTCCAGGCGCTCCCAGGTCGTCACCGTCTCGTATTCGCGGGCGACGGTCGGTGCCGGCGGTGGCGCCGGCGTCGCAGCCGTCCCAGGCGCCGGCCCGGCGGCTTCGTCGAGCTTGCGTTCGAGCTCGCTGCGCCAGGCCTTGAAGCCGTAGCGCTGGTAGAAGTCGAGCAAGCCCGGCTGGTCGACTTCCTTCAGCGCCAGCGCCTGCAGCGCCGGCCAGCCGTCGACATGCGCGGCGAGGTCGCAGTCGGTCACGACGGTCACCAGCCGCCGGCCCTGCGGCAGCCAGTCGAGCGCCCGGCGCAGGTTCTCGCCGGCCACACCCTTGATCGCGTGCGCGGCGGCGATCACGCCTTCGAGCGAGCCGTGGTCGGCGATCCACTTCGCGGCGGTCTTCGGGCCGACCTTGTCGACGCCGGGGATGTTGTCGACGGTGTCGCCGATCAAGGTCAGGTAGTCGACGATGCGCTCGGGTGGGACGCCGAACTTGGCGATCACGCCGGCCACGTCCAGAACCTCGGGCGGCTTGGCCATCGTGTTGATCAGCTTCACGCGGGCCGTGACGAGTTGCGCCAGGTCCTTGTCGCCGGTCGAGATGATCACATCCATGCCGGCGGCGGCACCGACGCAGGCCAGGGTGCCGATCGCGTCGTCGGCCTCGACGCCGGGCACTTCGAGCACCGGCCAGCCGAGCAGGCGCACGACCTCGTGGATCGGCTCGATCTGGCGCACCAAATCGTCGGGCATCGCGGCGCGGGTGGCCTTGTAGTCGGCGTACCAGTCGTCGCGGAAAGTACGGCCCTTGGCGTCGAAGACGCAGGCCGCGTGCGCGGCCGGGTAGCGTTCGCGCAGCCAGCGCATCATGCCGACCATGCCGTGGATCGCGCCGGTCGGGAATCCTTGCGTCGAACGCAGGTCGGGTAGCGCGTGGTAGGCGCGGTACAGGTAGCTGGAGCCGTCCACCAGCAGCAGGGTCTTGTCGCTCATCCGCCGGATTGTGGCGCGCCGCGCGGCGCGGTTGCCGCTGCGTAGAATCGGGCGCATGAAACCGATCCTCCGCGCTGCTTTCCTGCTGTTGGCAGCGCCCCTCGCCGCGCTCGCCGCGCCCGCCCTGGTCGCGGCGCCGGCCGACGACAAGCCCGAGCCCGCGGTGCAGAAAATCGTGACCGAAGACGACGGCGTGCGGATCGAAGAGCTGCGCTTTCGCGGCGAGACGCGCAGCATCACCGTCAAGAGCAAGATCCGCGGCGCGCGGCCCTACGAGATCGTGCCGCCAACCGGCGCCCGCGACCCCTCACAGGCGGGCAGCACGACCGGCCAGCGCGTCTGGAACGTCTTCGCGTTCTGATGCGCAGCCGGCGGTTCGGATGACGGCGTTCGGGCCTTTGCGGTCATTCCTTCACAAGGTTCGTGGCGGCGCCAAGGACATCGGGTGGCCGACTCCGCGAATGTCCCCCGGCGGCGGCCTGGCGGCCGCCGCCGGGGGACATTCGCGGAGCAGAGCACCCCAGCGGCCCGCTCGCGCGCCACTCTCCGCACGCGAACAACAACGGCACCAGCGATTGACCGCAATGGGCCGCAATCCGACATCCGCGAGCCGCTCCACCCCGCCTTCATGCGTCGTCCAGGCTGCCGAGCTGCGAATGGCGCAGCCGCGTCGCGCTCAAGGCGCCGGCCGATTCGAGGATCGGGTAGGCGATCGAGCAGATGTGCGAGTTGATCCGCTTCAGCTCGCTGATCAGGTCGAGGTGCAGCGAGCTGGTCTCGATGCTTTGCGCGGTGTTGTCCTGCAGCCGCCCGATGTGGTTGGCCGCGTACTCGTGCTCCAGGTCGCGAAAGCGCGCCTTCTCTTCGAGCAGCTTTTGCGCGTCGCGCACGTGGCCGTCGAGGAACACGCTCATGCCGAGCCGCAGGTTGGCGAGCAGCCTCTCGTGCAGGTGGCAGATCTCGGCCGTGCCGGCGTCGCTGAAGCTGCGGTTCTTGCGGATCTTCTTGTCTTCGATGTCCTGCACGACGCGTTCGATGATGTCGCCGATCTGTTCCATGTTGATCGTGAACGAGACGATGTCGGTCCAGCGCCGGCCCTCGCGTTCGGAGAGCGCCTCGCGCGAGATCTGCGTCAGGTAGAACTTGATCGCCGAATACAGCTCGTCGACCGTGTCGTCCATCCGGCGCAGACGTTCGGCGAGTTCGAGGTCGTTGTTGCGCATCACCGGCAGCACGCCGCGCAGCATGGTCTCGACGACATCGGCCTGGTGCAAGGCCTCGCGCGCGGCGCAGCTTATGGCCAGCGACGGCGTCGCCAGCGCCACCGGGTCGAGGTGGCGCGGGCGGTCGCCGGCGCCCGGTGGCGGCGACGGCAGCCAGCGTTCGACCAGCCGCCCGATCGGATCGGTGAGCCCGATGAAGATGAGCACCAGCCCGATGTTGAAGCCCAGGTGGAACACCACCACCTGCTGCGCGACCGTTGGCACGAAGTCCTGCAACAGCACGTGGGCCGGCGGCAGCAGCGGGATCGCGATCAACGCGCCGATGCCCTTGAAGATCAGGCTGCCCAGCGGCAGCCGGCGAACCTCGGGTGAAGCCTGGCTGGTGGACAGCATCGCCAGCACGCCGCTGCCGACATTGGCGCCGAGCACCAGGCCCAGCGCCACCCCGGTCGGCAACAGGCCTTGCGACGCCAGCGTGGCCGTCAGCAGCACGATCGCTAGGCTCGAATACGACAGCACGGTGAGCGCAGCGCCGACCACGATGTCGAGCAGCACTTCGTTCGGCAGCGCGACCAGCAGCGCGCGCACCGCCGGCGATTCGGTCAGCGGCCGCGTCGCGCCGACGATCAATTGCAGCGCCAGCGTGATGAGACCCAGCCCGATCAGGACCCGCCCGATGCGGCCGGCCCCACTCGTCTGGCGCGAGATGAACAGCACCACGCCGACGAAGATCAGCAGCGGCGACAGCCAGGACAGGTCGAACGAGAACACCACCGCCATCACTGCGGTGCCGACATCGGCACCGAGCATCGCGGCCAGCGCCGCACTGGTGCCCACCAGCCCCTTGCCGACGAACGACGCGACGATCAGGCAGGTGGCGGTGCTCGACTGCACCAGGCTCGTCGTGCCGAGCCCGGCGAAGGCGGCCGCGAAGCGGTTGCGAAAGCTCGACTGCAGCACCCGGCGCAGGTTCTCGCCGAAGACGCGCAGCATGCCGGTGCGAACGATGTGCGTGCCCCAGACGAGCAGGGCGATCGCGGCGAGCAGGTTGAGAAGGTGGATCAACGCGGTTAGACGGGCAATGAATAAGTCTTGAGGTTGGTGAAGCTCTTCATCGCTTCTTGCACGCCCTCTTTGTAACCCAGACCGGAATCCTTGATGCCGCCGAAGGGTGTGAGTTCGAGCCGATAACCCGGCACCTCGCGAACGTTGACGGTGCCGACCTGGAGTTCGGCGACGAAACGCATGATGTGGTCGAGCCGCTGCGTGCAGACCGACGACGACAGGCCGTAGGCGCTGCCGTTGGCGATGGCTATCGCTTCGTCGATCGAGCCGAAGCTGATGATCGGCGACACCGGGCCGAAGGTTTCTTCGAGCACGACCCGCATCTCCGGGCGCACGCGGTCGATCACGGTCGGTGCGTACAGCGCGCCGTCGCGGCGGTGGCCGGCGAGCAGCCGCGCGCCTTGCGCGAGTGCTTCGTCGACGCGCGCTTCGAAAAGCCGCGCCGCGGCTTCGTCGATCACGGTGCCCATCTCGACCTGCGGGTCGGCGGGGTCACCATAACGCCAGGCGCGCGTCTTCTCGACGACCAGCTCAGTGAATCTCGCCGCCACCGCCTGGTGGACCAGCAGCCGCTTCACCGCTGTGCAGCGCTGGCCCGAGTTCTTGTACGAACCCTGCACCGCCAGGCTCGATGCCTCATCGAGATCGGCATCGTCCATCACGATGATCGGGTCGTTGCCGCCGAGTTCGAGCACCACACGCCGGTAGCCGGCCCGCATGGCGATGGCCTTGCCGATCGCCACACCGCCGGTGAAGCTGATCAGGTCGACCGCCGGGTTGCCGATCAACTCGTCGGCGATCTCCTTCGGGTCGCCGGTGATCACGCTGAGCATCGGCCCCGGCAGCCCGGCTTCATACAGGATGTCGGCGAACAGCAGCGCCGACAGCGGCACCTTTTCCGAAGGCTTCAGCACCATCCGGTTGTTGGTCGCGACCGAAGGCACGACCTTGTGCGCAACCTGGTTCATCGGGTGGTTGAACGGCGTGATCGCGGTGATCACGCCCAGCAGCGGCTGGCGCAGCGTGTGCACGCGGCGCGAGCGTCCGTGCGGCGTGATGTCGCAGGCAAAACTCTGGCCGTCGTCGCGCAGGCATTCGATGGCGCCGAACATCAGCACGTCGGCGACGCGGCCGGCTTCATACGTGCTGTCTTTCAGGCTCAGGCCGCTCTCGGCGGTGATCAGCGCGGCTATGGGCGCCGTGCGCTCGCGAACGATCGCGGCGGCCTTGTTCAGGATGTTCCAGCGCTCGAAACGGCTCAGCTTGGGGCTGTAGCTGCGGGCGATGTCGAAGGCTTCGCGAACCTGGGCCAGGCTGGCCTTGGCAGCCGTGCCGACTGTCGAGCCGGTGAACGGGTTGCGGACCTCGAAGCTGCGCTCGCCGGCGACCTTCTCGCCGGCCAGCCGCAACGATTCATTGAGCATGGTTCAGCGCCAAGTCGAAAGCATCGAAGTTGCGCCAGCGGCGCTGCGGGTCCAGGCCGTCGATGCGCCGGTTCAGAACCAGCGGCACGCGCTGCTCGGAAACACCGCCGTGCGAGCGCAACGGCACTTCGAGCGCACTGAGGTCGTGCTTCGAAGCGGAAGTGCCGATGACCACCGAGCGCTCGCTGACGACGACCAGATCGCCGATGCGATCGGCCGGCAACTCGAAGCGTTCGGCCGCCGCCGCACGCGACAGCACGAGTTCGATGCCGCGCAACGCGGCGACCTTGGCCACCAGCGCCGCAGCGTCGACGCTGCCCGGCAGGTAGACCGTGGCGAACGAGCCCAGCGCGCCGTGGTGCACGACGTACGGGTCGGTGATCGGCAGGATCACGCGCGCCGTGCCCCCGCCCTTGCCATCACCCAGCCAGCCGTCGAGCACGTCCTGCAGGAAGATCACATCGGGCGACGCGTCGAGCTTGACCTTCGCATTCATGCCGTGGTCGGCGGTCAGCGCGATCACGCAGCCCATCGCGTCGAGCTGCGCCAGGTAGCGGTCCATCATCGCGTAGAACTGGTTCGCGCCGGCCGTGCCGGGGGCGTGCTTGTGCTGGATGTAGTCGGTGGTGCTGAGGTACATCAGGTCGGGCCGCCGGGTGGCCATCAGTTCCACGCCGGCAGCGAAGACGAACTCCGACAGGGCCGCGCTGTAGACATCGGGCAGCGGCTGGCCGACGAGTTCGAGCACGCCCGCGATGCCATTCTCGGCCAGCGTCGCCTGGTCGGCCTTCTCCGACGAAAAGCAGATCCCGCGCATGCCGTGCCCGAGCAGGCGGCGCAGCTTGTCCTTCGCGGTGACGACGGCGCAGGCGCTGCCGGCGTCGGCCAGCGCGGCCAGGATGGTCGGCGCACGCAGCCACTTCGGGTCGTTCATCATCACCTCGGTGCCCGAGGCGGTATCGAACAGATAGTTGCCGCAAATGCCGTGCACCGAAGGCGGCGCGCCGGTCACGATCGACAGGTTGTTCGGGTTCGTGAAGCTCGGCACCACGCAGTCGGCGACCAGCGCGGTGCCATCGGCGAGCACGCGCTCGAGCCACGGCATGCAGCCGTCGAAGGTGGCTTGCGCCAGGTAATCGGGCTCGCAGCCATCGACGCAGACGATGACCGTCGGCGCCTTCGGCAAGGCGTAGGTTCTGGCGTTGACGCTGAGCATCATCAGTTCACTTTCCGTTCGCAATATTCGCAACAGCGCCCTGCCGGCGCAGATGGTTGGTGACCGTGCGGTCCTTGCTTTCCATCACGTGGTCGAACATCGCCTTGCCCGCCGCTTCGGGGTCGCCGGACGCGATCGCCTTGACGATGGCGCGGTGCTCGCCGGCGGAGATCGGCAGCAGCCAGCCGTCGGCCAGATTCAGGCGCCGGAACAGCGACAGCTCCTTGATCAGCTTGCGGTAGATCGCGGTCAGCTTGCGGTTGCCGGCCATCTCGACCAGGCGGTCGTGGAACTGCAGGTTCAGCAGGTGGTAGCCGCGCGCGTCGTTGGCCTTTACCGCGCGCTCCATCGCGTCGACGAGGCCGCGCATTTCCTTGGTCTGCGCCGGCGTGATGGCCTTGGCGAGCTGACGGCCGACGAGTTCGTCCATCGCCGCACGCAGGTCGAAGATCTCGATCGCTTCGTCGATCGGGATATCACGAACGAAGACGCCGCGGTTCTTTTCGGTTCGCACGAGGCCGGCTTCTTCGAGCATGCGAAACGCCTCGCGCAGCGGCCCGCGCGAAACGCCCAGCCGCGTGGCCAGCGCCACCTCAGTAAGCTTGGCGCCGGGGGCCAGCTCGCCCGACAGGATCATGCGTTCGAGCTCGCCCTGCACGACGCCGGACAGCGAACTGGTCTGCAGCAGCGTGATCGTCGGGTGCAGCATCGGCTGCGGCCGCGGCGGCTCGGCCACCGCAGTGCGGGGCAACGGCGTCGCACCGGCAAGGGTTCTCATGCACGGCATTGGAGCGCGGCCACGGAATATTGTCAACAATCAACAAACTACCGTTGACACATTCGGTGACGCCGGGCAGGATGAACGCCATTGCGTGTCGCCGGCACGCCGTCATCGTGGTGTCACGGTCGGGCTGGCATCGTCAAGGGTTTCGCGTCCATCCCCGCATCCAACATCACCCCCAGGAGCCGACATGCGTTTGACCGCCCTCTCCACCGCCACCGGCCTGCTGCTGGCGTTCGCCACCGGCAGCGCGCTGGCGCAGAAGACGCAGTTGCTCGTCTACACGGCGCTCGAGACCGACCAGGTCAAGGCCTACCAGGAAGGCTTCAACAAGGTCGAGCCGAACATCGAGATCAAGTGGGTGCGCGACAGCACCGGCGTCATCACCGCCAAGCTGCTGGCCGAGAAGGCCAACCCGCAGGCCGACGTGGTGATGGGCGTGGCGGCGTCGAGCCTGGCGCTGCTCGACAAGAACGGCATGCTGGAGGCGTACAAGCCGCTGAACGCCGACGCGATCATGAGCCAGTACGTCGACAAGAAGAAGATCCCGGCCTGGTTCGGCATGGACGTCTGGGGCGCGACGGTCTGCTTCAACACGGTCGAGGCGGCGAAGAAGGGCATCCCCAAGCCGGAGACATGGAAAGACCTGACCAAGCCCGCCTACAAGGGCCAGGTCGTGATGCCGAACCCGGCGTCATCCGGCACCGGCTACTTCGATGTCGTGGCCTGGCTCACGCTGTGGGGCGACAAGGACGGCAAGGGCGACGGCTGGAAGTTCATGGATGCGCTGCACGAGAACATCGCGCAGTACACGCACTCGGGCAGCAAGCCGTGCAACATGGCAGCCAGCGGCGAGTTCGTCGTCGGCATTTCGTTCGAGTACCGCGCCAACGCCAACAAGGCCAAGGGCGCGCCGATCGACCTGGTGTTCCCGAAGGAAGGCCTGGGCTGGGACCTCGAAGCCTTCGCGATCCACAAGGGAACGAAGAAGCTCGACGCGGCGAAGAAGCTTGCCGACTGGGCGTCGAGCAAGGACGCGATGCTGCTGTACGGCAAGAACTTCGCGATCACCGCCCAGCCGGGCGTCGCCGCACCGCTGGCCAATGTGCCGAAGGACTACGAAGCGCGGCTGGTGAAGATGGACTTCGGCTGGTCGGCCGAGAACCGCGAGCGCATCCTCGACGAGTGGAACAAGCGCTACAACGCGAAGTCGGAACCGAAGAAGTAGGCCCGCTCGCGTGTCGGCGTTCCTGAAGCTGGCGGGCATCGAAAAGCGCTTCGGCGGCTTCACGGCGCTGAAGGGCGTCGACCTCGAAATCGAGAAGGGCGAATTCGTCTGTTTCCTCGGCCCTTCGGGCTGCGGCAAGACGACGCTGCTGCGGATCATCGCCGGGCTGGAGACGCAAAGCGCCGGCACCCTGCACCAGGGCGGGCGCGACATCTCGCGGCTGCCGCCGGCCGGCCGCGACTACGGCATCGTGTTCCAGTCGTATGCGCTGTTCCCCAACCTCAGCGTCGCCGACAACGTGGCCTACGGCCTGGTCAACCGCAAGATGCCGAAGGCGCAGGTTCGCGAGCGGGTGGCCGAGCTGGTCAAGCTGGTCGGCCTGCCGGGCAGCGAAGGCAAATTCCCGGCGCAGCTTTCGGGCGGCCAGCAGCAGCGCATTGCATTGGCGCGGGCGCTGGCCACGTCACCCGGCCTGCTGCTGCTCGACGAGCCGCTGTCGGCGCTGGACGCGATCGTTCGTGTTCACCTGCGGCAGGAGATCCGCAGCCTGCAGCGCAAGCTCGGCGTGACGACGGTGATGGTCACGCACGACCAGGAAGAAGCGCTGTCGGTGGCCGACCGCATCGTCGTGATGAACCACGGCGCGATCGAACAGGTCGGCACGCCGATGCAGGTCTACCGCGACCCGGCGACACCGTTCGTCGCCGATTTCGTCGGCCGCATCAACGTGCTGCCGGCCCTGCTGGAGATCGGCGGGCGGGTGCGGATCGGCGCGACGAGTTTCGACTGCCCGCACGGGCGCGCGGCCGGCAGCGCCGCGAAGATCTATCTGCGGCCGGAAGACGTGCTCGCGCGGCCGATCTTGCCCGGCGACGCCAACGTCTTCGACGCGCAGATCGAGAAGATCGAATTCCTCGGCTCGTACTGCCTCGTTCGCGCGTCGAGTCCGGCGCTCGGCGAACACCGCTTGACCGTCTATCTATCGCTCAACTTCCTGGCCGAGCAGCAGCTCGAAGTCGGCGGGCGCTTGCCGCTGAAGCTGCTGCCCGATCGCATGCGGGTGTTCGACGAATGACGAGCCTGGCCCAAGGTCGTCATCTGGCGCTGCGCGCGACCGCCAGCGACCGGATCGCGCATGTCGCGCTGGCCTTCGTCGGGCTGGTCTTGCTGGCCTTCCTGGCCGGGCCGCTGATGGCGATCCTGCAGCAGGCCGTGCAAGACCGTGACGGCCACTTCGTCGCGCTGGCCAACTTCATCAGCTACGCGCGCACGCCGGCGCTGCTGCAATCGCTGTGGAACAGCCTGTGGGTCTCGGCGGTCGTGACGATCGTCGCGGTGCCGGCGGCCTTCGTCTTCGCGTACGCGCTGACGCGCAGCCGCATGCGGCTCAAGCCGCTGTTCCGCGGCATCACGCTGATTCCGCTGCTGGCGCCGTCACTGCTGCCGGCCATCTCGCTGATCTACTGGTTCGGCAACCAGGGCGCGCTGAAGGGCCACTTCGGCCTCGACCAGATCTACGGCGCGCCGGGCATCGTAATCGCCGAGATCTTCGCCGTCTTCCCGCATGCGCTGATGATCCTGATCACCGCGCTCGCCACCGCCGACGCGCGGCTGTACGAAGCCGCCGACGCGATGGGCACGCGGGCGTCGCGCAAGTTTTTCACGATCACGCTGCCCGGCGCCAAGTACGGGCTGATCTCGGCCGCGCTGGTGGTCTTCACCTTGGTCGTCACCGACTTCGGCATTCCGAAGGTCATCGGCGGCAACGTCAACGTGCTCGCCACCGATGTCTTCAAGCTCGTCATCGGCCAGCAGGACTTCCAGCGCGGCGCGGTCGTCGCGCTGCTGCTGCTGGCCCCGGCCCTGCTGACCTTCGCCGTCGACCGCCTGATCAGCGCCAAGCAGACCGCCGGCATCAGCGCCCGCGCAGTGCCGTACCGGCCGAAACACGTGCGCTGGTTCGATACGCTGATGACGGCCTACTGCACGCTGGTCGCGCTCCTCGTGCTGGCGATGCTCGGCATGGCGGTGTTCGCGTCCTTCGCCAGCTTCTGGCCCTACAACCTGACGCCGAGCCTGCGCCACTACGCGATGGGCCTGTTCGACGCCGAGGTCGGCGAAGGCTTCGTGAACAGCCTGCGAATGGCCGCCGGCACGGCGGTGTTCGGCACCGCCTTGGTCTTCGTCGGCGCGTATCTGTTGGAGAAGACCCAAGGCGCGGGCCCGCTGCGCGGCGGCGTGCGACTGCTCGCGATGCTGCCGATGGCGGTGCCGGGGCTCGTACTGGGCCTGGGCACGATCTTCTTCTTCAACGCGCCGAGCAACCCGTTGAACGGGCTGTACCACACGATGGCGCTGCTGACGCTGTGCACGATCGTCCACTTCTACACCACCGGCCACCTGACGGCGGTGACCGCGCTGAAGTCGCTCGACGCCGAATTCGAAGCCGTCAGCGCATCGCTGAAAGTGCCGTTCTACAAGACCTTCTGGCGGGTGACCTTGCCGATCTGCACGCCGGCGCTGATCGACATCGCGCGCTACTTCTTCGTCAACGCGATGACGACGATTTCGGCGGTGGTGTTTCTCTACTCACCCGACACAAAGGTGGCGTCGATCGCGATCCTGAATCTCGACGAAGCCGGCGAGACCGGCGCTGCGGCCGCGATGGCGATCCTGATCGCCGCGGCGTCGGCGGTGGCGACCTTGTTGTTCTGGATGTTGTCGCTGTGGACGCTGCGAAGGACGCAGGCTTGGAGGCAGGAGTGAAGAGCCAGTTGCCGGCGGCAGCGGTGACGTATTTCGTCGAACGCCACCGGCGGCTCCGGAGCAGGTCGGCGGGGTGCTCTGCTCCGCGAAGTAAAGGAGGAGGCGGCGGCGGCCGCAG
>Ga0307513_10004165_pt1 | contig 19362 bp, 14 predicted proteins | sample 15_EM_MG_FD_202174 | JGI IMG/M metagenome (GOLD analysis project Ga0307513, IMG submission 202174) | Populus trichocarpa ectomycorrhiza microbial communities from riparian zone in the Pacific Northwest, United States - 15_EM | ecosystem: Host-associated > Plants > Roots > Unclassified | place...
TTGTTTTTTTTCCTGTCTCGGAGGGGGGAAAGGGGCCGTGTTTTTGCTGTGTTTTTGCCCCCTTTCCAGAGAAGGGAATTCTGGACTTCATAGCACACCGTCCAATTATTAAAGTTTTTACGGTATTTCATCCACTTGCAGAGGCCGCCCCGAACGGGCGATCCACATCAGAGCAGCCATCCCGAGTTTTGCTTTCTCCCCATCCTGAGCCCTTATCTTTCTTAACGTTGCTTTGTATGCGCCTCCCAAGTCGAAGTCAATATTCATTGTCCTAAGTCGTCTCCTTCGATATATGGTCGTCTCTTGCAGGATCATCTCGATGGTTAAGAAGACGGGCAGGAACCTAGATACAATATTTTTTAGTACACCGCTCTAGGTATTTATATGTGTCCCGCTTCCTACTTACATCTCCGAAACTGTTGCGGGAATATTCAGTATGATTTCTTCCCCCAAACTCTCGCCTATTGCATCCGGCATCGTATCCTCTTTAGTTTCGCTTGGAGGAATATGACGATGTCATCTTGAGTGGGTATTATTGATCTACCTGCTGCCCTCCCAGCAAGGTTGTTCTCAACCTCATCCCGGATATGTTGTCCCGGTCAGAAATATCCGTGCGTTCGGGGACCTCCGGAGAATTTGGTCGAGCGAGTCGAGAAGATTCATCCGATATCCTGCCAGGCACTCATCGAGGGCATCGATGTATATAAATGTACGTCGTGAGACTGAGATATTCCGCAGGAACTCGACAATATCCGAGAGCGCTAACCTCTGGCCACCAATGACCTTCTCTCCGTCCCGGAAAGCTTTAACCATTTTTTCCGGAATCTCGTCCAGTCCACCAACAACCTGCTTCAATACCGAACCCAGGATCGTAGCTGGGGATTGCTCCTCCTGGGCGGCGAAGTCAAAGTCGAAGCGCGCAACGGCAGCGTTTTCCCCGCGGTCTGTTTGCATAACGCATCTATCACCAGCGAACTAACATCACAGCCTATTAGCGATACCCCTCTATCCCCGAGCATTTCTTTCTCACCTAGTGCAGGTCTTGCCAACCCATAGACCTCCGCCGAAAACAAGGCTGGATCATCAGAGCTGCCGCTGTGGATGCCCCCAAACCAATTCCGATATTCCTGAGTTTTTAAGAGCCAGTCTCCCACCCCGTCGACCCTACGGGCTCGACTGCCCTGGTGGCGTAGCTGAGGCTCAAGTGGAGATAGCCAGGCCAAAATTTCGGATCTCTCGTCGGCCACTGTATAGTTATTTCACACATTGTTAATATTATTGAAAGAGTTGACGTTGTTGCTGATATGGTGTTGAGACATTTCGCATTTTTCGCTGTTTTGAAGGTTATGGAATGGGTTCTCGAGCAATTTTGTGCAGCTGAGCCGGTCGATGTGATTTCTAGGGGGAGAAGAAAAGTGGGGGCCATCATGATCCTGGTATTATCTGTGAAACCAAGCTAATCTTCAGCTCCAATGTGGGGGAACCCCAAGCGGCTGGTGGCGGAACCGGGAGACATGAGAGTGCTGTACCGTACCGCTCTACCGGTAGTACGGTAATTTACGCAGCATCAGGAATCATTGCTTCCTGGCAGGTGCCGGCAAGGGATACCGGTATTTTATTCCACACGTTGAGCCGAACCATCACTTTCAGAGCTAGGAACCATAATTCTACTCTTACTACCAAACATCACTCTCGCTTCAGTTTACCGGCTCCACCTATTGCCACATTTCTTCGGGGCTTTTGTTCATAAATACCAAAAATACATGACCAGGGGCTTCCACCTCGGTCCATAAAGCCACTCTGCAAAGGCACTCATGAAATGGAGATTCTCTTTGGCAGATATCGTGGTTGCCCATGGTGGGGTAGCGCAAGGTTGAGGCTTCAGTCGAGGGCCCACTCCGGGAGCCAAGCGAAATCTTACTTCACAAGAACCTTTGCACGGTGGCTGTTGGTCCGGGGAAAGCTGTGGTGGGGTGTAGGGAAGACGCTGTGCTTCCAGCTTGTCACGAGGCATTATAGCGGGCTTGGGCTTTTTCATATTTGCTGGTGTGTCTCATGAGGATTGCTTGAATTCAGTAGTAGCATGCAGTTTGTACTAGGCCGGTGCGCACTGCTCAGAATTAGTCACGAATGTGGGAGTGTGTTGGGCTGGATTACATATGCTTCCCGACGCTCCGTGTTTTGTTTCATCGTAAATGTTTACCGGGGGCTACAGTTTGCGTCCTCTAAATACCAGGGTTCCCCCCCTGTACTTGGGTACCTTTCCTTTAGATAATTGACCAACAGCTCCTTCCTGCTGACTGAGTCCTCATGACGCAAACGGCGAAAATTCCCCACTACTTTCCCTATATTTAGGACCTTTGGTTTTATAAAATGATAGACAAACGCGCATTGGCGAACTTAGATGCTTTTACCTAACGAAACCCTAATGGTTGTATCATGTAAAATATCCCTTACCGGAGGCATACTGAGAGTCAAATAAAGGACTCAAAAGATGAAAAGAAAAAGAAAGAAAAAAGTGATGACAGGAAAAAAGGGGGGTCTAAGGCAAGAAAGCAGTGTATTCGCAAAATAATTACTGTGAAATGTATAAGTTTAGAATGGAGATGGGACAATACCCCCTCCCTTCTGTGCACTTAACGCCTGGGAGAAAAACTAACTCAACACTAACAGGTCTCGATTGTATCACATCACTAAATATCTGGAAGGTTTCCTGTAATTGTACACGATATCATGCTATGCTGAACATTCTGGAAAGGCCAAGGAGCTTACAACTGGAGAATTTTGGAGTCTCGGAAGGAGGGCTACTTAACAGGAAAGGAAGAAGTGAAGGGAGAAGGGGTGGGACTGTACTGTAGGGCCCAGAGGGACGGATGAGAGGCAGAGAAGGGACGAAAACCAGAGAACAGGGGATGGGTATAGGCACGGTGCAGGGATAGTAGATAGCCACAGCCAGAGACTCGAAATGCACAAGGAAACCTGCATCCCATCGATCCCAGACCAGATTGGGGTTGCAGGTTTCTAAGCTCTTGGCAGATCCACTACTCCTTCATGTCTATCCGCAGGCGCTAGGGGAACGGTGTCATCACTGGTATGCCACCATTTTCATCTGATCCATCCGGTTTGACATTGTCACTCCCCAACAGTATTATACCACACTAGTCCCGGCCGGGGATGCCTCCGCAACGAATATTTGGTGGGCACTCCCGCAAATATCAGCCTGCGGAGTAAACGTGAGAAGATTAGTTGTCACTTCACATATCTTCTCAACAGCCCACAAGGGAGGAGTCCTGCCCTTGCATTCTTGTTTGTTGGGTTTGGTGTCTTTTAAGTCCAAAATTTGCTTGATCACTCACTGGCGCTGGTTAATCACTGGCCACGAAGGTGGTGCCCTGCCTTCGCTGCCTAACTTATTACTAGTAGGGTTGGCGTCTGGCACGCCGGGGCTGACGTGCTGGCTGCCAAAAAGTTGCTTCACCATTGGCTCGTGAGCGCTGACCTGGAGTAGGACAGTGAAAATGTTTGTATTTAGGAACTTGCTCGTAATATAGAGGATAGTGCCAGTGAGAATTAAACAGATATAGTTAAAAAAATTTGAAAAGTATATATATTCCCAGCAAAAAGCGAAATTCTACATCTATGTATGCAGCACCCTATGCTGTTATGCAAGAATGCTACCGAGTACTAAGGAAATATCTAAAGGTCATGCATCCAACTGATGCTAATAGGCAGGATCTGAGACATCGAAAATATGAGTAATAAGAATAGAAAAGCATAGATTTTAACAGAGAGTGGTGTATAGCAATCTCGGTTGACTGTGTCGGGATTGAAGTGTCCTAGGCCCGAGAGTTGCTTTGCCACTGTCTCGTGCCCTTTAAGGGTAGCGCACGAAAGTGGTGTCCCACCCAGGTTGTCTGGTTTGTGGGGATTGACATGTTCAGGGTCCAAAAGTTGCCTCATTACTGGCTCAGCCCCCTTGATCTCAGCCCACGAAAGTGATGACCTACCCTCGTTGTCTGGCTCTTCGGGATTGACATCTTGCGGACTCAGAAATTGCTTGACTACGGACTCATACCCTCGAATCGCAGCCCGGGAAAGAGATGTCCCGCCGTCATTGTTTGGCTTCTCGGGCTTGACGTGTTCTCGGCCAAGAAGCTGTTTCACAACTAATTCATACTCTTCCACCGCAGCCCACGAAAGTGGCGCCCTCCCCTCATTGTCTGGCTTATCGGGGTTGACGCCTTCCTTGCCTAAGAGCTGTTTCACCACTGACTCGTGCCCTTCACCCGCAGCCCACGAAAGTGGCGTCCTCCCTTCGTTGTCTTGGTTATCGGGGTTGACGTCTTCCTTGTTCAAGAGTTGTTTCACAACTGACTCGTGCCCGCCAATTGTGGCCCACGAAAGTGGTGTATTGCCCTCATTGTCTGGCTTATCGGGGTTGACGCCTTCCTTGCCCAAGAGCTGTTTCACCACTGACTCGTGCCCTTCACCCGCAGCCCACGAAAGTGGCGTCCTCCCTTCGTTGTCTTGGTTATCGGGGTTGACGTCTTCCTTGTCCAAGAGTTGTTTCACAACTGACTCGTGCCCGCAAATTGCGGCCCACGAAAGTGGTGTATTGCCCTCATCGTCCGGCGTGTCAGGGTTGACGTCTTCCCGGCCCAAAAGTTGCCGCACCACGGACTCGTGCCCCATATTTGCAGCCCGGGCAAGCGGTGTCCTACCCTTATTGTGCGGCTTGTCAGGGTTGACGTCCTCCCGGCTCAATAGCTGCTTCACGACTAACTCATGCCCTCTCACTGCGGCCTGTGAAAGGGGGGTATTGCCCTGGTTGTCTGGCTTGTCAGGGTCGACGTTTTCACGGCCCAAAAGCTGTCGCACTACTGACCCGTTCCCTCCATCCGCAGCCCACCAAAGTGGCGTTCTGTCCTCGTTATCTGGCTTGCCAGGGTCGACGCCTTCCTTGCCCAAAAGTTGCCGCACCACGGACTCGTGCCCCATATTTGCAGCCCGGGCAAGCGGTGTCCTACCCTTATTGTGCGGCTTGTCAGGGTTGACGTCCTCCCGGCTCAATAGCTGCTTCACGATTAACTCATGCCCTCTCACTGCGGCCTGTGAAAGTGGTGTAATGCCCTGGTTGTCTGGCTTGTCAGGGTCGACGTTTTCACGGCCCAAAAGCTGTCGCACTACTGACCCGTGCCCTCCACCCGCAGCCCACCAAAGTGGTGTTCTGCCCTCGTTATCTAGCTTGTCGGGGTCGACGCCTTCCTTGCCTAAGAGTTGTTTCACCACTGACTCGTGCCCTTTAATCGCAGCCCAGGAAAGTGGTGTTCTGCCCTCGTTGTCTGGCTTGTCGGGGTTGACGCCTTCCTTGTCCAAGAGTTGTTTCACCACTGACTCGTGCCCTTTAATCGCAGCCCAGGAAAGTGGTGTTCTGCCCTCGTTGTCCGGCTTCCCCGGGTCGACAGCCCCCCTCCCTGTTAACATCTCCACCGCTTCCCCATTTCCTGCCCTCGCCGCCCATGTGAGCGGCGTCATACCCGCAGAGTCCCTTTGGTTGGCACCACAGTCATTCACCCCTAACAAACCTCTCATAAGCTCAACAATCCCGAAGAATGATGCACAGTGCAGTCCACTGAACAGTGAAGGAGCATTGACTTCCCGGAAATAATCCCGGTCCAGTATTTGTTCAAAAAGTGTGCTGGCGGCAACGTGGTTCTCGTACTGGTCCAACAGCTCCACTGCAAGCAATCTCGCGCAATCTGAAAGTCCCCTCTTTGCGTGAGTGCCCCAATATCTAGAACAATATTTGAGGAAAGGCATGCTTGATAGGTCTGGTTGCGGCTTAGCCGAAAGGGCCTTAGCCTTGTCCGAGTTTAGATAACTCAAGCAGGTTTCCGTCACCACTAGGTGGGCTCTGGGGAAGAGATCGCAATGAGTACACAGATACTCGCGGAGTGTGTGGTGGATCAACCGGAAGGTCGAGGCTTCTTTATCCACCGTCACTAGCCCTTGGCAGCAGGTGAGCAACGTCTGTGTCGCAGGGGCATGGTTGTGATTGAAATGTGCACATCCAATCTCTACGCCAAGCGCGTGGCACAACTCATCTACCAGTAATGGCCTTTCCGAATAACATATCCACATCAGCGTGGCCATGGCGAGTTTTGCTTTCTCCCCCTCTTGAGTTCTTATCCGTTCTAGTGTTACTTCATATGCACCTTCCAACCCCGACCCAACCCCAATCGCATTGAGCCTCTCTCTCCTCCGATGGATCGTTGCTCCCCTCAGGATTGCGTCGACATTGAGTGAAACCAGTAGGAATCTATATTTGAACCTTTCAGTATATGACCTACAAAGATTTCCTAGACCCCTCGATACTACGTACGTTTCTGAGGCGCCGTCGGGAATGCTTTTCATAATATCTTTCCTCAGCTCACTATCCATCACCTCCGGAGTTGTGTCCTTTCTCAGTCTCGCGTCCAGATATGTGACGATATCATCAGCCCTCGAGTTTATGGGTACGCTTGTTGCTCCCTCACCCAGCTCTCTCTCAACCGCACCTAGGATATGTGACCTTCCTGTCATGAACATTCGGGTATTAGGTGACATCTGGAGGATTTGGCCCAACGCTCCAAGAACCTCAACCTGATGTTCCGGAATGCATTCGTCAAGCGCGTCAACACAGATGAATGTTCGCTGGAAAGATGAGACGGCTGGGAACATTTTCACAATATCCTGAAGTTGCACTCCCCGGCCACCAAGCAACTTCTTCTGGCTCCTAAACCTCTTCCTGATGTCCTCCGGAATTACTTCTAACCCGCTTAGGAGCTGGCTGAGGAGACAGCCGAGCATATTTGTCGGTGACTGGGCCTCTCGGGAAGCGAAGTCATAGTAAAAGCAAGCGACTGTCATATCTTGGTCTATGTCCTGGTTACATAAATAGTCTACCACAACGGAACTACCACCGTGGCCTGTCAGCAATAATGTCCTCACCCTGTTCCCCGCTGATGGTCACTCATACCAGATGTAGCTCTTGCCGGCCCCCGGATTTCCGTAGCAGAATAAGACCGCCCGACTAGATCCGTTATACCAGTTTATAAACTCCTCGGTTTCCAGTAACCAGCCACCTATATCATCTATCCGCTGACTGCAAATGTCCTGATGGCGCACCTGGGGCCCCAGGGGAGACAGCCAGGCCATGATTTTGGATTCATCATCAGTGGCAGTTACTGTAATGACATTGTTATAACTATTCGACACATTGAAAGAACCGGTGTTGTCTGTAAGAGTGCGAGACATTCTTAGATTTTTCGCAGCTAGGAATGCGGTGAGGAACAGGTTGTTGAGGAGCTTTTGATCGTTTGACAGAGTTCTAGGAGAAGCGGAGTTCGTCGATTGCGAAGTCCTGCGACTATCCAATAGCAGCCCACTGCCCAATCGGTCAGCGATGGATTTGTGCAACCGAAACCCCTGGACTCGGTGAGTGCTCGATGAGGCTGAGGGGCTTGGCAAATATGGGCATGTGTTTTGGCCGAGGTTCAAGAAATGATTGAAGGAATTGGAAATTTGGAACTCTCTTTTTTGAGTCGAGAGGTTATACAAGTAAGATAGAACCGGTTCTAACAAAATAGTAAATAGCGACACTCGAGGGTATTGGGAGCAAAAAGACGAATGAAAGGAAAAGGAACCAAAATGCAGCAGAAGCAAATAACCGTGCCAAGGTTGTGACCAACCCCCGATTGCTCGCCTGAGCAATCTTGGGCACGTCTAGAACGTGCCTCTCAGCTCAACGAAAGATCTCAGCTCAACGCAAGTTTCAATTTGTATGCGAATTTAAGAATTTCAAACCACAACCAAGCATTCTCTGATGCTTTAAATGTCGTTCTGGCTTTCTCATACCCTGTTTTAAGTCTTTGCAAACGAGGCTTCCATTTTTTTCTCTCTTTAACTTTTATTTTCATTTGGTAGGACTCTGGTCTGGATTTTGCGGGAATCTTCCGTTGAGCTGAGATCTTTCGTTGAGCTGAGAGGCACGTTCCAGACGTGCCCAAGATTGCTCAGGCGAGCAATCGGGGGTTGTGACGGAGTCACAACCTACTACAAGTAGTACTTGTACCAGTACCGTATTTACCGCTTGTACCAGTAGTGATGTTCTCTCCCCACCTCTGAGCAATAAATACTCACGCAACTGAGCTGGTGATTCCTATAGAGTTAGCTTCGATCTGCAGACCATCATTTTCCTGCGATTTTTGCTTACTAAGTCATTAAAGAATCCCTTCAACCCTGATTTTCAGAAACCCTGATTCAACTCCCCCCTTCCAGGCTCCCGATTACCGAAGGCCCTTCTTTGCAACACTTGTTTTCGCTTACCGGGTTTCCTCGCCTAGGCACTAAACTTTAATGCCCAAGTCTGCCAAGCCTTCCTGATGGTAGTCTACTGCCTCTAAGCACTCCCCAGTCTGACTCTCTAGAAGCGCCGCACGACGCCTCCTGCTAGCCGAGTATCTCTCACAGATTGTGTGCCGAACCCCACTGCCATACGGATTTACCAATGCGGGTATCCCAACTCCCATTTTGCAACAACTTGAAGAGGTCAGCAGCTACATTTCCAGGTTGAATGTCTGGGCTATGATCAAATACCAGATCATGCAAACGGTGGAATGGGTGTAACGTCTTTGGCAAGAGAAACCTTACAATGCAGAGTTAGAGATCATCATCAGCTACCGATGTGACTACTACACCTACACAGGAACTTGAAGAGCAGGTATTTCACCGATTTTTTGATTCCCACCTTAGCTAAACTAACTTTTAGGCTTAGCCTGAGCCACGGTGTCTCTTTGGTGAAACCTAGATCCCAGCCTTTCATCTGTTGCTAGTATGGGGAACTGGAATCGAATAACTTACCCCTTGTGAAATCCGTCAAATCATGACTGGCGTAGGCTAGGGAGTGGTTAAGTTAATAGGATGCTTTTTGAGATATTATAGCGTAGGATTTCGCGCCCTCTCGAGCTTCATATCCGGTAGATAGCCTGGATTGCGGAAATTTCTGCATACGGTATCTGGTGCGAACGCTTTTCTCAGTTAGAAAAGATGCAACCACCTCAACGCCTGTCAAATACTTTCCGGATAATATATATATTGAATAAACTTCGACAACAGCGATTTTGATAACCATTCTGTACCTCAATTGGGTTTAGCCTCACTTCTCTCTGCGATGGCCCAGTTACATCATGTTCAATTCAATCCCTCCGCCCCCAACCTTCTACATTGAGCATCTTTTACACCGGAAATCAGCATCCAGTGTCATTCGATACGTAAATTTGTAACTAAGCACAAGCACGGCTGCTCACATAAGTTTATGCGAGCCCCGGAATTGCACACCCGCTCCCCAGCCCCCCCGCTCCCCCCACACCATCACTTCGTATCATAGTCACGCTTCTTAGCATTATACATGCTCATGCTATTCCATGTAAGTCTCCCCTTCCACTCGCTCACTCCCGAACTAACAAAGAAAAGACAAACTTCCACTGCCCACAGCCTCCGGGATTCCACCTCTTGCACGCCACGGTACCCTCACAGCGTGCCCGCTTTCCTTCCGGCAGGTGCATCGTTCCAAAACTCCAGCGCATTCCTGCATTCGAAATGCTTTCCCGAAAGCCCAAACACATTCCTGGGGTCAAAGCGCATTTCCGAAGCCCCAAACCCCCGCGTTCCCAGAGGCTATCGGAACAACAAAAAAACCATCATGCCGAGCAGCATCTCACAGTTTCCAACACGAAGATCTATTCCAGACATTTTTTGGCGCTCTGACTAAGTAAGGGGCAACGTGGAGACAATAATATACACTGTAGGGATAGCATTCGCACAGACTTTCTATTATATCTAACAGAGATGTAGGAGACGGCGATTAAATAGAGAAATCCACCGCAATCAGTGAACCCCTTGGAGACTTCCTTTGTTACCCCTCTAGGCGATCGGGGAGATACCGGTAGCTTACCCGTGGGGTGCCATAGGGTGGACTTGTGGGGCTTTCAATTTGCAAGCGGGAACTATTAGATGCTAAAAAAGACGAGGCAGCCATGGAGGTGTGAAAAATGACGCATTCATACTTTTTGGGAACCATCACTTTCACTAACCCCTAGAGAAAGCTAAGTGTAGGTAACATAAATGTGGATACTGTACACATAGAAAATAGCAAACAAACTTTAGCCCACAGTATGTTGTGCTTGCTGTACTCAGGAGAACCCTTTCTGAAACGGGATCCCTGACGGAGATCTGAATTGCGCAATACCTGCCCACCTTAGACTACGATAATTCCCACCAAGGAGAAACTCCCTTCCCTGAACACTTTTGCCAAGCGGGTGAACTATGCTTCCACCAATTAGTAGACTACCACCCTATTCCACCCCGAGATCAACCCGTCAACATAACTCCTCGAAGCACGCTTCGACCGAGCCAATTCCAACCACCATGTATACCCTCATCTACCAACCCCCCCCTCAAACTCACGCAACACTTTGAAACAGCGACGACAACAACCAAACACCAAGAACTCAAGTAACAAAAATAGGACCCTGACCTGGCACCAGCACCCGGCTTTGGGAAGTCCACTCGTTCTCATTCAATTTCTCAACCAACTAATAGTAGGACAGGAGTACATATAAATCACAACCAAGTCGTCCTCCTATCCTTCCGCCGATCACCACAAATATTCACAATATTCACTCTCTCCCACGAATGTCTCCCTTTCCCCTTCGCTTATCTCCGTGTAGCAGAAGAGAGACAAAACCTCCCACTGTTCGTAGCCTCCGGGCATCCAACTCTCCGTTTCCCTTCCGGCTCTTCCGGTTTCCTACCGACAAATATATCAATCCCAAGCCTGAGCGCACCTCCGAAAAATTATCTAAACCATGGCGCGATAGCCTGGGCATGCTGGGCTGCGTCTAGGCGCTTCCGGTGGACGGTTTCGTAGCTCGCGTGTGGAGTGCTATCAGAGCTAGTGGGAGTGACCGTAACAGAACTCGACATTAACTTCTTGCTAAGGAACTTTTTCTGACAGTATGATAGGTAAGCTAGCTATTGATGAATGCCCGCGCCGGGATCCCCGAACTCACTACCCATACCATATTGTGGATACATATTCCTCGAATGCCTGCCTTCAACAAAACTCCAATTTAATATACAGAGTATAGAGTAAAGGAAGGATAAGTGCAGGAACCCACTAGCCTTAACCAAGATGTCAACTGAAAAGGAAATCAAGGACACCAGAGAAGCATTTGAGGGTATAGGCGAATATAGGTATCCAATCAATTAGCCACCAATATTGTCTTAGGCAGATAGCCGATGAGTGCGTAGGCACCTTACCGCCCACTCACACTCACACACGATGGTTTCTAGGCGCCACACCTATCTACTAATACGTTAGGGAGAAATCTATTGAAATCCCATCCAATAGTCACGGGTGGACATACCGCACAGGTTATTCTGCCATGAAGTACTTTATTTCACAATTGACTTAGCCCGCTGTTCCCTGTCCTTACCGAGATGGACTGATCTACAACCACCCCACGGCCTCTCGACAGTATGTACCCGGGAGTAAGACCTCCCCGCCAGTTTTAGTGGGACAAAGGAAAGGGGTTTTCTAGTATAGGGCTACTGAATAACATAAGACCTAACGGTAGACTTGCTAGGATAGAGAATATTGAAGATTTATGAAGGAGGTTTCTGGTCGCCAAACCTACATTCGTACCATTATAGGCTGGGAGGGAGATTTATCGATCTATTGTGATACTTTGGGACTGTGGGGTTTGAGCAAAGGTTTCCCTTAAGGACTGTTACGGTCACCTGGCAGAAAGGCTATTGGGGAATGGAATGTCTTTTTGCCCGTGAGATAAGATCCCACTAAGCCCAATTGCAGAATACCCCTTCTAAAGCTGTCAAAAACCCCGCCAACAGAAAGCTCCATTTCGCAAAGGCTTTTACCAAGTGACTATAGAAAGGTAGGCATATCTATACTAGGGCCCTCCTCGGAGGTGGGTAGATAAATGGAGGAGTAGTAATTTGGGTGGTAAGCCGACCTGAGCATACCATCCAAATAATAATATCGATCTATCATTCACAAGAAAAGATGGGGGTGAGGTGATGTAAACCAAGCCAACTAAAAGAAAAGCTATCATGCATAAAATAGAGGAAGTTGAAACAAGGATCAATGAAACGCAATAAGGGTTGGAAGGGCGATAATAAGATAGGAAACTACCCCCACCTGTCTACCCGTAGAGTCTCGAATAATTGAACATTGTGCCATGTAGTTGAGAGTCCCCTACCCCGGAAAAGGGGGGGAAATCGCGGAAAAAGGAGAGCTGGTCAACCACTCTGGGAGACATGAAAAAACAAAAAAAACACCTGACCTTACCAGAGGCAGCTCTAACGACATAGCTCATAGTTCGATTATTCGAGATTATACGGTATTCAAACTGCCCACAACAGAAATTAGGAATTCTTTGCTGGATCCCAGCATCAAATATCCGGGGGAGGGGGGGGGGGTTCCGGTAATTATAAACATGCCCCTACATTCCGAAGGGAACCAATTCCACGTATGGAGAATTTTGGGGTCTGGGGATAATGGCCAACGCAGAGGGGAAAAAAGAGAGTATATCAAGGAAGAGATAGCGGGTAGACCGTTTCTTGGGCTCTAGAGGCCCGAGGAAGGCGCAGAGGGGGGGAGGCAGGGGGGAGGCGGTAGAGAAGCCCGGAACTCCCCGACTGCAAGCCAGACTGGGGTTTGAAGCCTCTGGGTTTGCGGTAGGTTCCCCACTTTTATGTCCCTCTGCAGAGGCATACGAGTGGTGTGTGACCGTTTTCATCTGGTCTGTCAAAGCTAACTCTTCCTGGTCCGAGGGTTGTTTCACCACCAACTCTTGCCCGTTCATCGAGGTCGACCAAAGTGGTGCATACCGGTTTTGTCTGGCTCGTCGGTGTCAAATGCTTCGCGTCGCAGTAATAGTTCTACCGCTGCCTCCTGTCCGTGCCCCACGGCCCATGTGAGTAGCGTTATGCTCGCAGAATCTGCCCTGTTGGCATCATTCCTAAAAAAAAACTAGTCATGGCCTCAACACTTCCGACGAGAAATGCAGAGTATAGTTACTAAACGGTGAAAGACCATTGACTTCAGAGAAATCATCCGGATCCAATACCTGTTCGAAAAGTGAGTTGACGGCTATGTAGTTCTAGTCGTGGTCCAAGAGCGCCGTGAGATCTGAAAGTGCTCTTTTTGTGTGGGTGCGCCGGTATCAGGAACGGTATTTGGGGAAGGGAATGCTTCAGATGACCGGTTGTGGTTTGGCCGAGATGGCCTTGGTTTAGTCTGAATTTAGATAAGTCAAGAAGCTCTCCTCTATCACCAAGGGAGCTCGGGTGAAAATATTGAGATAAGTGGAGAGGTACATACGGAGTGTATGTTCGATCAACTGGGCAGCCGAAGCTCCCTTATCTACCATGAAGAGCCTTTGACAGCAAGCGAGCAGGGACTCTGTTGTAAGAACATGCCCTTCCTAAAATGTGCAAATCCAATCTCCCCAGCAAGGGCATGACATAGTTCATCTACCCGTAACGGCCTTTCCGAATAACATCTCCACACCAACGTGGTCACGGCAAGTTTACTTTCTCCCCGTCCTCAGCTGCTATTCGTTCCAGTATCACCCCGTGCTCATCTCCCAACCCTAACCCGTCTCCAACGACACTGAGTCTCTCCTGCCTCCGATAGATCGTTGTATTAGGATTGCCTCAATCTTGAGGAAAGCCGGTAGAAACTAGATCTGCATCAATCAGTAAATAACTTACAAGAGCTTTCTGGATCTCCCGCTACCACGTACCGTTCCAAGATCTCTTCGGGGGCGCTCTTAACAATACCATCCTCCAACCCACTATCTATCACCTCGCGGGTTCGGTCCTCCCTCGGTTTCGCGCACTGGCGAGCAACTGTATCGCTATCCTTGGGGTTTATAGGTACTCTTAGAGCTCTCCCATCCAGTTCCCCCGTAATCGCTCTCCGGATGTGTAGCCTTCCGATCATCCACATTCGTGTGTCGGCGGTCTCTGGAGAATTTGTTCTAATGCCTCGAGGGCTCGGGTCGATGCTCAGGGGCACATTCGTCAAAAGCGTCAGCGGATATGAATCTGCGTTGTAGGAGCGCCGTAGCCGAGAAAATGTCTAAAATATCAAGAAGCTGTTGTCTTCGGTTACCAATCACCTTCTGGCATCGAAATCTCGTCCTGATTCCCCCCGGAATTGTGCCCAACCCACTAGGGAGTTGTTCGAGCGCCGGGCCACCATAGCGACTTGCGGGGAGTGGAGTTCTTCGTTTGTTTCCCGCAGGCAGCCCCCCACACATGATGCAGCCCTCGCCGAGAACCCCCCCCCCCCGGGATTGCGACTGTAGAATAAGGCTAAATGATCAGATCCGTCCTTCTCACTACCATCATACCGCCTCCCAAACTCTATTTTTTTCAGTAGACAGTCCCTTAATATCTGCCCGCCGATTCCGATGCTCAAATGTCGTATGTGCGGTCGCTAGGGCAGACAGCTAGGCTAGGATGTTAGACTCATCAGAAGCAGCAAAGAACTATGCGACACACTGTGGAAGGAATTGATACTGTGGGCAAAAATTTCGAGACGCCCTTCACTTTTGCGTTGTTCAAAAGACTGTCGGGAGCAGGTTGTTGAAGAACTTTGGATCGATTGAGAAAGTTCGAGTGGGTTTAGGAAAAGAGGGGCTCCTGGGTCAGCCCCACAACCGCCTAATTGCAACCCAATCAATTGACAGGGAATTTGTCTTATTGTTCTACTTTACCGTTGGGAGCAAGGTTTTGGGAGAAGCACCGCACTTCGCTTGCAGCCAGCCAGCCGAGTGCTCGAGTACCTTACAGTACCGTAGGAGATCGATGCTTAGGCGGGCACGATGACTAGAAACCCTAACCCTCTCAGAAATGATTTCTTCGGTATCGTACCGTAGATGTATGATATCAGATCCTGCTGGTCGGCGATCCCATGGTACAGCTATTGTGCGGTGACAAAATTAACCGAACAACGAACGAGCACTCATAATTTTTTTTCCCATCAACCAACAAAAATAAATAAAGATCAAATAAATAGTAACTCGCACTTGGTGTATCATCAGCCTTAATAATAGTGGAAAAAGGTGGAAGAAATTAAGTCATGATGTACCAGTTGTGTGGTAATGATTTTTTGGGAGGGTTTGTTGTGGGGAGCGATGGGTTGTCCCGGCCGCCCGGAGCTTCGCTTAACTTTACCAAAGCACAATATCAAGGGCTCTGGATACCGTAGCCGGGTAGGTCAGGAAACTCAATTATAATGCTCTCCCGGACCCTTTCTCTCTTTGTTGGGCACCAGTGGAGATTTCCCCATTCCCATTTTAAATCCTTTACTCCTTGGTTCATTTTCGCAAATATCTTTCCCAGCCAAGTTCCTGATGTCACGACATATGTTAAGTTCAGCCTTTTCTCCCAGGTGATACCGGCCGTGCGGAGACTAACTTAATGGCTTTTTGTCTTGCCAAGGCCTTCACCTCATGCGGGATCTTGGTTATGCTTCCGGGTTATCAGGCGAGATAAATTCTGCTCTCAAAACAGTACTGTTCCCCTACTTAATGCCGAAATCCTGATCTTGCATACGAACCTTCCTCAATTCGCCGTCAGGAACTAGGGGGTCTAATGAGAGGGAAAAAAATGATAAAATTGGCCTTGTGTAAGAAGTGAGTACTGTGTTAGGCACCTGTGATTTCAAGAGACCATGGACGAGCAGGTAACAAGTTAGAGCCCCACCAATTTACTTGGCTGGGTGTGATGGCTTACGTGTTAGCGCATTGAAACCCCTTGAGAACTGCGGAATCGAACCACTATACCGAATTATCCTTCACAATACTGTTTTTCGCGTGATGTGAGTAGGGTTAGGGCTCGTTCCGGTGGTTTTCTTCGGACTTAGACGCATGCGGATAATTGTGATAGCTATAATAGTAGTTAGCATAACCATCCCGCAATACCCTACCACTGTACCATACAGATTACAAAAGTGTGTACTCTACTGTGCTGTCATGACCCACCTATTTTACACCCCCGCACTGCAGGTATCGGATCCGAATCCAACTCGTGGACCTAGGACTTCAAGTGCAATGACCTAGAGCCGAGAATAAATTTACCCTGCTAAATCCTACAAAGCTCAAGTGTAAATCGAAGGGCAGGTATTCCACGGGCGAACAAAACTAATAATTGAAATTCAACTGTTGGGGATGGCATGGGATTTCAATTCTCCTATGTTAGTTGTTTAATGATGCTAGGAATATACGGGCACAGCTAAAGCTTTGTACGAGGTACTTATCGCCCCATAATTTGCGGATTGGTTCACGTAGGGGAGCTACTCTATAGTCGATGCGAACGGTAGCTTGCCGCCACTTCTAGTGGGTTAGGGTGGACATACAGAAGTATACCGAGACAAGGGCGGTATAGTATAGAAAAGGGGATCGAAAGAGTGGTGGACAACAGTCCGGAAATATTAGGCTCGGAGGTGGAAAGGGAGATGGGTTGATGAGTGGTGATCCGAGCACTAGATTGACCAACTATACAACTCAATCTCAACATCTACTGCATCACTTACACAAGGAAAACAAGGTCAAAGAAATAGTTCAAGCGATAGGAAAGAAGAAAAACTGCAAGACAGGAAAAAAAGGTGTCTATGACAAGAAAGCAGTTGACTAAAAAGTAAACAGAATAAAATGTATAAGCGCAAAAACAAAATAGCACAACACCCCCCATTTCTATATGCCAAACGCCCAGAAGGGAAACTAAGTCTTCACTTAATCACATTATTAAATATCCGAAAGGTTTGAGATAACTATACATATGATGCACTCTACAGAGACGCAAAAACCCAACGCTTTGCGCGAATTTCGAAGCCAGGAATGTAAGATAAGCCAAAAGGAATAGAAAGGGTGAAGGAAGGGAGGAAAGAGCGTGAGGCTATACCGTAGGATCCAGAGGCCAGGATGCGAGGCAGGGGTGAAAACTCGAGAATACAGTACGACGGTAGGCACAATGCTGGGATAGTACATATCGGAAGTCAGAGTGTCGAAGCAGATTAGGAAGCATGCACCTATCGACATCAAAAGAGACTAGGGTTGCAAGTTTCAAGCTTGCGGTAGATCCACCAGTCCATTATGTCTCTTAGCAGGGGCCGAGGAGAGCGGTATCATTGCCGGCACGCGGCTGTTTCCGTCGGGCAAGCAAGGGGTTGACATCCGACGGCCCAGCAGTGGGCTCGCTATTGCTTTGTACCCCTCCTGAATAGTCCGCGAGAGAGAAGTCCTTCCTTTGCAGACCCGTTCGTCGGGTTTGGGGTCTTTCCGGTCCAAGCTTTGCTGAGCCACAGCCTCGTGCCCTCAAATCGTAACCTACGAAGGTGGGGGTGAGCCCTGGTTGTCTGAGATGGGGGGGGCGTCTTCGTAGCGGAAGGGTAGGGCACTAGCTCTTGCCCACCAATTACAGACTCCGAGAGAGGTGTATTACCCTCACAGCCTTGACTACTAGAGTTGACGCCTTCCAAGTCCGAAGGTTTCTTAGCCACAGACTTGTATCCTGAAACTACAGCTAACGAGGGTGGTGCCCTGAGCTCGCTGCTTGCCCTGTCGGGGCTAGAGCCTTGTCGGTCTAAAGGCCCTTTCACGGCTGGCTCTTCCTCGGTGGCCGCGGTATAGGCGAGAGGGGCGTAGTCCTCACTATCTGGGATGCCGAGTTCGGCGTCTCTCCTGCCCAAAGGTGAGCAGACAAATTGCTGGCGCCCGCAAATGGTAGCCGACGAAAGAGATGCTCTGCTGTGGTTTTCTGGTTGGTCGGTGTTTACGTCCTCCCGGTCCAAAGGCTGCGCCACCATTCGCTCATGCGCACCAGCCAAAGTCTCTATGGAGGGTGCAATGCCACGTTTGTTTGGCTTGTCGGGGTCGACGTCTTTCGGACTCGAAAGCTGCTCCACCACTAGCCCGTGTCCCCCACGAGCAGCCCACCAAAGTGGTGTCCTGCCCTCGTTATCTGGTTCCTCAGGGTTGACGTCTTCCCGGTCCAAAAGTTGCTTTACCACCCGCCCGTGGCCACCAGCTGAAGCCTCGATGAGGGGTGTAATTCCACTGTTGTTTGGCTTGTTGGGGTTGACGTCTTTCCGACTTAAAAGCTGCTTCACCACTGACTCGTGTCCCCCACTCGCAGCCCACCAAACTGGTGTCCTGCCGTTGTCGGCTGGCTTGTCAGGGTTGACGTCTTTGCGGTCCAAAAGCTGCCTTACCACTTGCTCATGTCCACCAGCTGAAGCCTCGATGAGGGGTGTAATTCCACGGTTGTTTGGCTTGTTGGGGTTGACGTCTTTGCGGTCCAAAAGCTGCCTTACCACTTGCTCATGTCCACCAGCTGAAGCCTCGATGAGGGGTGTAATTCCACTGTTGTTTGGCTTGTTAGGGTTGACGTCTTGCTGGTCTAAAAGTAGCTTCACCACAGACTCATGCCCTTTACTTGCAGCCCACCAAAGTGGTGTCCCGCCGTCGTTGGTTGGCTTGTCGGAGTTGACCCCTTCCTGGCTCAAAAGTTGCTTCACCACTCGCTCATGCCCACCAGCCGAAGCTTCGCAGAGGGGTGTAACACCACGGTTATCTGGCTTGTCGGGGTTGACGTCTTCTCGGCCCAAAAGTTGCTTTACCACTGACTCGTGCCCTTTACTCGCAGCCCACCAAAGTGGTGTCCTACCCACCTCGTTTGACTTGTCGGGGTCGATATCCTCCCGGTCCAAAAGTTGCTTAACCACCAACCAGTGCCCATTCAACGCGGCCCACGAAAGTGCTGTATCGCCCTGATTGTCTAGTTGATTGGGGTCGGCCCCGCGCCCTAGTAATAGCTCCACCGCCTCCCCATTTCCACTCTTCACCGCCCACCCGAGCGGTGTCATGCCCGCAAAATCCCTTCGACCGGTATCACAGTTATTCATTCCTAACAAACCAGTCATAAACTCCACGATCCCGAAGAACGATGCACAGTGCAGCCCACTGAATAGTGAAGGAGCATTGACTTCCGGGGAATCTTCCCAATCAAATATTTGCTCAAAGAGTGCGCTAGCGGCTACGTGGCTCTCGTAGTTTTCCAAGAGCTGCATTCCAAGCAATATCGCCCGATCTGAAAGTTCTCTCTGTTGAAATTCGGTTATATTTCCTAAGTGCATTTCATAACACTACCGTGTATTCTTTTACTTAGTTTGTGTTTCGGCTCCACCTGTACACCGCTTACATTACTACAGCTAAGATATATATTATGGTG
>Ga0307513_10004166_pt1 | contig 19361 bp, 14 predicted proteins | sample 15_EM_MG_FD_202174 | JGI IMG/M metagenome (GOLD analysis project Ga0307513, IMG submission 202174) | Populus trichocarpa ectomycorrhiza microbial communities from riparian zone in the Pacific Northwest, United States - 15_EM | ecosystem: Host-associated > Plants > Roots > Unclassified | place...
CGTACTAAGACCAATTCACCCTTTTTGTATTCATCTCGAAAGAGTCGTTTAATAAATCGTTGTTCGAACTGCAACTTTGAAATAAAACGAGCTTTCTTGAGGACTCGTGCTGCACGTGCAACATCGTCTGGGTGCTTTTGGAGCTGTCGCATTCGCAAGGCTAGAAGGTCACTAGTAGTCATTCCAGCTCGGATGTTTTCTACTAAAAATGTGGCTTCAACTAAATCAAGCGGAAGCAGTGGCTGTGTGGCGTGCAATAATTCATAGGGCGAGAATCCGGTGACTCGGCTAATGGTGATCCGATCTGCAAAAACAGCAGCAGCAACCTTTTCTGGCCATCTGCTAGTATCTCCTTTGCAAGCTTTGATGATTGCTTCTCGAAGTACAAAGTGTCCGCGTTCAACAACTCCATTGGCATGATGATTATATGGTGTTATCCTGATCTGAGGAATCCCTAATCGTTCGAGAAGTTGCTTGAAGGCTAATTTTATTTCCGGCCCGTTGTCTGTTACAACCTTGTGGGGCGCTCCATATCGGCAATAGATGAAATTCCAGAAGAATTGTGCTAACTCGGCTGACGTTGCCTTTTGAAGGGCCTGGGCTTCACATGTGCCTGATAAGTCATCACGAGCTGCGACAATATATTTGTACTTGTCAATGGATTCAGGCATATGCATGATGTCGATATAGATCTTAGTAAATAGTGTTGTGGGGGCTGAAATGGTAAGGGGAATTTCTGTTCGTTTGAGACTACGGATCTGACATTCGTGACAGGATCGGACATGGTGATTTACATCGGCCCGAAGATGTGGCCAGTAAAAGCGATGACGAATTAGTTCAAATACAGATTGGACTCCTCTATGGCCGGTTCCATCGTGCGCCTGAGTTAGAATAGACAGCTTTTGTTCAGGGCTGAAAACTACTAGAAGTGGAGGACGATCGCCATTCTTTTTGAAGAGTCGCTTATCTTTGCTAATGAACTCCACAGCTTTGGCTAGGAATCTTCGCTTCTTTTGCACATTGTCAAATACTGGGGTTTCCAATGTCTCTAGGAAGTGTTGTATGTGTGTGAGCATTCGTTCCTGCGGTGCTCGGGCAGCCAAACAAATTGCTTCAGGTAAAGTTTGATCTGGCGTATTATGATAAGGGGTAATGTAGGTTTTGGAAAATGGATCAGTGTGTAAGTTTGGGAAATGGGTTTGGAGTGCGATGCTGTCTAACCAGGAGTCATCATGTGATTGGGTAGGCTCATCGTCTGTGGGTGGTCTTCGAGATAATGCATCTGGTCCTTTATGTCGGTCTGCTGGGACATGTACTAGCGTGAAATCAAACATTAGAATTCCTTGAATCCATCTGTTGATAGCAGCGTTAGGTTGTAGGTCTGGCTCATTGAGCATTCCTTTTATGTACATGGCATCTACCTCAACATGCAAATTTTTGATACCTATAATATAAAGTCGCCAATGTCTTAGAGCACGATAGAGTCCAAACAATTCCAATTTTGGTTGAGAATATCTAGATTCACGTTCACTCATAGGGACAGATCCATATCGGGCAATTCGGCGGCGGCCTTCATCATCAATTTGTGATAAGATCATTCCTGCTGCTTCTTGGCTGGAATCAACAGAAAGAATTACGGGGTTGTCCGATGTGTAATCAATGGGTCTTAGGGCGGGGGCCGTAGTGATAAGTTCCTTGATTTTATCAAATGCAGCTTGGCGGCGGTCATCCCAAATGAATTCTATGCCCTTGCGATATAGTTCTGTTAAGGGTCGCACAATTAAGGAATAATTTTGAATCCAAACTCGGACTCCACCACAAAGTCCTAGAAAGCGGCGAACTTCTTTTGGCGTCTTCAATGGTGGCCAGGTGAGAATTTTGTCAATTTTATTGGTGTCAGGCTCTCTTCCTTTTGCATTGCATCGTTGTCCAATAATTAACACCTCAGGGAGGCAGATCTGGGCTTTATTGGCAGCGAACGTGGCTCCTGAACAATTCACGCGATGCATAACTCGGTGTACTGCGGTGGCATGTTCCCAAATGAATTTGCGTATTCCAGGGTTCTCAGACAAAGTTTCAGGATTTCCATTCTCATCAAGGTACTGTGTGACAGGTCCTTTGATCGGAAGGTCATCAACAAATATATTGGCTGTGTGGGGGATTTCATCCTGCAGTACGATAGTCATACATTTCTGGAATTCGGCGGGGGAATTAGTGAATCCGGTAGGTAGCGAAGTAATCTGGAGAAGTCCGAGGGGTGTCATAAATGCGGTTAAGTCTCTGCTTTTGGGGTGAATTTTTCGAGCATCAAAGCCCCAAAATAAATCGAACACTGTGTAGCATTGGCAACCAGAAAATCCTTCCACAAAATTGTCAACTATGGGTAGCATTCCTGCATCTCTGATGGATACTTTATTGAGTGGCTGAAGGTCGTGGACTATGCGCAACTTTCCGTTTTTCTTCAGTACCACAAACCAGCGAGATCGGTAGGATGACTGACTGTGTTCGTAAACATTTGCCTTCATTTTGAGCTTGAGAACTTCTAGAATTTTATCCAAAAGTCCAGGTGGGATTGGTCTATTTGTGTGCTCCCATGGAGCATGTGGTACTGTCGGAATGATGTAAGGGGAGAAATAAGATTCCTTGAGGGTTCCTCGCTCAATATCTTCAAAGGCAATGGCATCCTCATTAAGCTTCATGATGTGCTCAAACAGCATCTCTTCCTCGGGCCATAGAAATCCGGTAGCATTTACATTCAAGAGTTTCATGCGCTCCACAGATATTTTCTTTGTTGGTTCAAATCGGGGCGGATGTTGCGTAAGTGGCGTTAGTGTAAGAAGTGGATCTTCTGGGACCTGACGTGTCACACGACAGTCCTGGGGAAACTGCGTGGAAACGGGGTGAATTTTCTTGTCCACCCGTTTGTAAGCGGTAAAGGCAAATTGGGGTGGTGTGATACTGGCTTCTGGATCCTGATTAGGGTAAAAGACGAATTCATCATCATCTTCAGCCTTATAGGGATGGGTTGTAAGGAAATGTACCTCCAAGTCCATGACAGGGTCAGGTATAGAGGTGAGGAGAGTTGGAATTAGAAGGCTAATGAGCCAGGAATTAATGTTGGGTGAATCTGGAAGTCGAAGTAATCTATAGTTTTCGGACTTGGATGTGGCTCTAGGCTTATCCCAAGTCCTAATTATGTGAACGTAAGGTACCGGAGAATTAATTAGTCTGCTCCGGCCTTCCGCGGGGAACACGATGGATTTGAAGTCATGGGGCATGATCTGGCGGCACTTGAACATTAAAGCTCCTTCAGTTTCTGCTAGTGTTTGAAAGTCCGGTCTGGTCCGGTTATTGAGCCCTCGGTGGCTCTAACCGAGACCGAGACCGGTTAGCATTGTCTCCAAAACTCAAAATAACTGGACCGAACCGCTGCAAACCGGTTATGGTCGGTTAACAGCGGTTAGTCCCGGTTAGGTAACCGGTTGTAACCAGTTATGGTCAAGTTGCGGTTATGACCAGTTACTAACTGGTAGTAACCGGTCATAACTGGTTATTTATGTGTAAATTGCCAACTTAATATATTAACTCTAATGTAAATATACAAGCTTGTGGGAGGAATGGGGCAAGCGAGGCAGCATGTTGGTGAAACGCCGCCTCACATCCTTTTGGACCAGGCTCAGCGCATAGAGGGGTGTAAGCAGATGAAAGTGGTCGATACGCCTGCATGTCATCGATATGCCCACCCTGCTGTTGAGACGCCCGCCCCCTGTTGATATGTCTGCCATGTCATTGATATGCCCATCCTGCCATCAATAATCGATATGCCTTCCCGCCATCAATACACCTGCCCACCGTTGATAGGCCTGTCGTCGATACACCTGCCCGCCATCCCCCGCCGACACACCCATCCTGCTGTCGATACGCCTGCACCCTGTCGAATCTCGATATGCCCACCCCTTTGTCAATACACCCATCCCGGTGTTGTTGTTGTGGTCCACAGTGCTGGAGACGACGTGGCAGGGGCTGCGAATGCCCACATCCCTCAACGAGGGGAGGGGCAAAGAGAGAGTCTGCATGGTGAGTGACGCAGCCGGCTCGTGTTGAGGGGGTGGGTGACGCAGTGGCGGTTGTGGTTGAGGTGGCAATGGTGGTGTCAACTTGCGTGGCTTGCCCCGAAGTGGGTATTTGCCATGGCCTCGACAAAGTGGTGGTGGGGACTTGAGGTTGAGGGTGGTGGTGGGAACAAAAAGAGGTGATGTGGCAGTTTCCAACGGGATCGTCACACAGGTGACTAGAATCATTATAAGTCACACATCTTTGAATTAGCTATAACTATTTTAATTCTGTACCAAAAATTATGTTTTTAGGGTCATTCAAAAGCTCGTAAATAGGGGAATAATTCAGTATAATTTTAGTGTCGAAAGACCGGTCAGGACCGGTCACAACCGGTCTTTGTCGGTTAGTCATGTTTCTAAATTTGAAACTAACCGCTAACTGGACCGCGGTTACAGTTAGGATCAGTTAGGTAATTTTGCAGTCTTGATCAGTTATGGTCCGGTTCGGTCTCAGTTATTTTCCAGTTAACTAACCTAACTTCCAAACACTAGTTTCCACGGGGAACATGATTGGCTTGAACCCATGTGAACTCGTTGTAGTGTTGATGGTGAACCTTAGATCCATCAGAGATTCTCCAACTCGTTTGATTCTAGTTTTAGAGTCAAAGTCTTCATCTTGAAAAGACTTAGAGTGGAATTCTTTTAAATGAAACTTAGTCTTCAGACAAAGTGACCAGCAAATAGATAAATATTTGGTATGTCTCTGAGATCTGAGGTAACTAATGGACCTTTTATAACCAAATTCGAAAATTCGTAGCAAAAATGAGTCCAAGAGTAGAGTAATTTTGAAAGCATATTTAAAAAGCATAGGTAGAAAGGGAATTGAAGTTGAAATCGGCATAATTGAGATCAGAACAAAGTCATCATATCTCGGAGAATTGAGTAAGCATATGTATAAAAGATCAAAAGAAAAAGGCATAATGGAAACGAATTCGAGAAGGGAAATGGAATCGAGAAAGTAACCGGAATTCGCAATCAAGTAATCGGGTCCTGTACAAGATGGATTCGGGTTAGAGATGACCTGGGTTAGTTGATTTGTCAGTGAGTGTCGCATGTTGCAGGAAGTCGACGTCGATGAGAGGTCGATTCCCGAACGAACACAGGGCTGGGAATGTAGGTGCCACATAGCGGATCTGAGTCGACACGGCTGGAGCGTCTCCGAGGTGAGCTCGCCGTTGTAAACTCGGGAATAGTCGGGTACGTGCCTTTTAACCTTGTCTGCTGCTCTCCTCGTGGCCGTGTTTCTTACTCTCTCGTCGTTCGGGTAGGTGACTCTCTTTTGTGAGAGGTGGGAAGTTATCGATGTCGAAGACGGGTGGCGTTCGCGGAGGCGTTGGGAGGCGAACGGCGCTCGTCGTTGGTTTTGCTTGGTAGTGTGATAGGTGTGGTGATATTGGCGTAGGCGAGAAGTAATCGTTGTTGTCGATTCTGGGTGCCTTGGGCAGTGATGCGGCTTGGGTGTTCGAGGATGAAGCGTGAAGCTTCGAAGACGCGGCGTGAAGTGGATGGGGAGTACAAGTTGCTGGGCTGAGGAAGGAGGGTCAGCAGCGAGAGATGAAGAAGAAATCATCCGCACCAGTTGCAGAGCGACTGGATAGGGATGTGTCTTCGTCTCAGGGCTGCGGCGTGTTCAACGAGTGAGTAGGGGTAGATTCCAGCTGACCAGGCGGCTTTGACATCCATGACAGAAGGCTTGTCCTTTGGTCGAGGCTTTACCTGACGACATCTTTGAGGGTGCGATCATCGGGCGTCGAATGAGAATCGTGCTGGGAGTTGAGGTTGTTTTTCGGGAGGTTGAGGTGACATGGAAGCTTCGGAGGTTTTGGGTTGATCGAGGTCGCTGGGGGTCTGGAAGTCAGGTAGCATTAGTACAGGTACTGAGGCAGAGAACAGGAACTTCGGCGAAAGTATAGGTGGTACCCGCGAATATTTGTACAGATTCGAACTTAAAGGAAAAAGAATCGATCGAAATAGAAACTTGAAAGACAAGAATAGAGAGAAAATGCCCCTGGGAGGCGAAACGAATAGGCATGAAGTTAAAGGGAACGAAAGCAACATAGAGCTGAAAGAAATCAAAGTTAGAACAACCGAAACAAGAGATGAAGGCGAGGAACTGGAAACTAAAGGAACTGGTGATAATACAAGGTGAGTACTTTACCTTGCCCCACCTTTTCCAGGTGGACTCCACTGGAGTCCAGGTTGATTTGGTGGAGTCCAGGTGGACTCCAGGTACAATTTATTTTGGTGGTAGCCCAGCCAAATGATTGTCCATAATCCACATGGAGTCCAGATGAACCACCTGGAGTAAGTGGACTCCACCTATTATTTAATAGGCTGGACTCCACCTGGAGTCAGTTCACCTGGACTCCACCTGGACTCTATTCGGTATATTTATTTTAATTGTACTGTATTATATTTAATATTAATAATAAAGAAAAAAAAAGTGCAATGTTCAGGAATTGAACCCCAGACCACATAAATTAATAGCTCAGTGCTCTAACAGACTGCACCACGACGGCGTTTCCAAGCGAGGGAAATAAAGTCAACATATTACCAACGCCGGTGCCGTGGCCTGCCACTTCCCAAATCGAGTAACGCTGGTTCAAACACTGCCATGTCGTCCCTTTCCTTCTCACCACCACCATCACCATGCCCGTCCCCTCATCACCGCCGCCGCCGACCACAACGACGCCACCACCTCAACCCCAATGACGCCACCACCCCAACGATGCTGCCACCTCAACCCCAATGACACCGCCACCTCAAGCACACGACGACGACAACTGATTCGACGATGACGATGATGTCATCGTCGTCATTGGGAGCGCGAGCACAAGCACAAGCACAAGCACAAGCACAAGCAGACCAGGAAACGGGTGTCCCCAGGTGAGTTGCGCCCCCCGCTGTCCACCACCATCCACCTCATCGCGTGTCCACAGCCCCACGACGTGCCACGTCACCGTCGGTGCCAGCCGCCCCCGTTTCGTGTGCCACGTCAGCATCGCCGCCACCAACAACAACGCACCCCCCAGCACCCTCTTGCATGCCATGTCACCAATGATGACGCCACCACCACCACCCTCTCGTGTCGCACATCACCAATGACGACGCCACCTCCCACATACCACGTCACCAACGACGACAACGACGCCACCCCCTGCGTACCACGTCACCAATGGCGACACCGCCGCCACCATCCCCACCCTCTCGCGTGCCACGTCACCAACGACGGCACCACCCCCAATCACCAGTGATCAGCACGCTCGCCTCACCACCCTACCATTTCAGCAAGCACCCATCCCCAAACGATGCCCAACACCACCTCCCGCGGTTATTCGGTAACCACCGCCCATCCACCACCAACGTCGCCATTCGCAGCTGTTCGAAACCACCACCCGTTCGACACTCCACTCCCGTTCGACAACCCACCCCTGTTTGTTGGACTTGTAGTCTTGCCCTTCCGTTGTCTACATCGAGATTTGTTCCCACGGCTCGTACCTACCTATTCCGTAGCTTCTCGCTGTGTTCCTTGATCAAAAATCCATCATCTTCACCTGTCGTGTCTCGTCTCTGCGCTCCTGTCAACAGGTTATGGGCCCCGCCGCAACGCTATAGACGATTTTTCACGCTGATCGCCACTCTCGCAACCGCTTCCTCTTGGAATCAATTCGTTATCTTATCATTGTCCGACCTTGCGGCCCTCATACCGTAGATTCGTCCGACGTCGACCTTAGCCCATCGGTTTCCGACTGCGCTGTCGAACCCTCTCGTCTCAACGTTATTTCAAATCTCAAGAAGCCAGGAACCCGATAGCCTATAGGCATCCGGTCAACAGGAACCCGATCGTCAACAACATCCGGCCATCCCCCCTGCGTTTCTTCACACCTCTTTGCTCTCTGTCTGTCTCTATCTTTGTCAAACACCCGCTACGTGCCCGCATTCCAGCCGGCTCTGTCGCAGAGATACTCTCTTGGTCATTGCATCTGGCTTCGCATCTGTACATCCTCGAAAACCTGCATCTTCGCAGCCGGTTGCTCTCGGCCAACCGTAATCGTCGACTCTTGGCCTCAAGATCCCTAATTCTATCGCCTAGCCGTTCTAATTTCTCTCTTGCCACACTGCGACTCTTTGTCGTATTTTTAGGCGCATATATTCACTGTTTCTCCCGATTCCGGACACTTCAGTTTCCCTAGCTCCCCTTGTCGCTCAACATTCGAGGCTCGTCACCCTTGCTCTTGCCTCTGGACCGGCCTTTCTTCGCTGAACCCACATTTCACGATGCCTTCAAAATCCAGGAAATTGCGGCCTCCCGCGCCACATTCTTCTCGTCGTAAACCAGGTTCTAAACCCAAATTAAAGTTGTCGCCCACACCCGCTCCCTATCTTGTCATCGACACAACTTTGCCTTCCAACATTTTCTCCGAGCGCTCGTTATTCGTGACCTACTCGCCTCAAAATAAGATCTACCGTACAGCGTTTGGGAACGAGATTGTTATTGAGGGCACAGGCGAAGTTCACGTTCACATATTCGCCAGTGGACAACCAATTTTCCTTCGAATGACCAATTGTTGGCACGTACCAAGCTCACCGCATCATTTTATTTCGACACTCTCTGGTTGCTTGCGTGGAAACCAGTTTATGATTGCTTCGCGAACTCCTAGAATGCTTTTCTCTCACAAATATCGCCTTTCGGAACCGAACTCTCCGAAGTATGTTCCACTCACTCGTGAAGATGGATTCCTGGTGCTCAGGTTCAAGCTTCCGGCACCCATTGCTTCTGTGTCACAGGTGAATCCACTCTCACTGGTTCAGGTTCCGAGTTCCATTCCTCCCCAGCCAGTGTCAATCACCACACGAACACCTGCTGTGGCTTTAAGCACCACTATAGACCAGCCATTTGCTTGTCTCTTGGTACAACGACAGCTGCCGTTTTCTCCTCCTGACTCGCCTTTAATCTCTCCACACCATTCACCTTCTAGTCCCTTCCACATACCACAGGCATATTCCGTTCCTCGTCCCCCCACTCCTCCATTGATTCCAGTTTCGATTTCTCAGCCGTTTTCGTCTCTAAATTATACCTTGTTTGATTCTCAGCCTTCTTTCGACTCCCCTAATTTTTACAACTCTACCTTTAATCCTCCTTCCGAAGCATCCATTTCAATACCTTCTTATCCAATTCCTACTTTTAACCCCCAATCGATTCAACAGCCTCAGCGCCCTTCGCTTTCAGAACCTTTACCTGTTCTTCATAATTTTACCGTACCTTCTTTTAATCCTCCTTCTGAAACACCGTTTCCAATAATTTCTTACCCCGTCCCTACTTTCAATCCCCAATCAATTCAACAGCCTCCACATACTCCTCCTCTTTTTGCACACACATCCGAGGCTATCCATCCAATGTTGCACCCGCATTCTCAAGCTCGTTGTCAGACTCATTCTCCTCCTCTAGGTTCGGTTCAACCAAGGCTGTTACCTTTTCCTTCGGATTCTCGTGACACCCTTATATCTCGCTCACTTCCTCTCCATCCACCAATTTCGTCTTCCATCCCTTTCAGTCCTTTTTTCAACACTTTATTGGTTCAACGACGTTTTGGACCTCGTCCTATCCCTCCTCGCCTAAAAATGCCATAATAATCTTCCACCACTACTCTATTTTGATGGGGGTGCTCCGAATTTTCTTATTGTATGGGGGTGTTCTTCACGAATCGCTCGCCATTTTCTCACTTCATCACCACCTTTCCATCATGCATGTGACACCTTTTGTTTCCGCTACCTCCTTGCGCACATTTTATGCGGTTGATGTTTTTATTACCCATTTCAAACATTCTTTTCTTTTTCGCTGCAGACTCCCTCAGTTGTGGGGGTGTGTTGGACTTGTAGTCTTGCCCTTCCGTCGTCTACATCGAGATTTGTTCCCACGGCTCGTATCTACCTATTCCGTAGCTTCTCGCTGTGTTCCTTGATCAAAAATCCATCATCTTCACCTGTCGTGTCTCGTCTCTGCGCTCCTGTCAACACTGTTCGACAACCCACCCGTGTTCGAAAACAAACACCTGCCCTTTCGAAAACCCACCCCCTGTTTGCGAAATAGGTGAGCCCAGACCCCTTTACCACTCATCCCTCCCTTTTCCCCCTTCTCCATCTCCCTTAATATATATTTATGTACTTATAATGTAATTATTATATCAATAATAAGTTTGTTTATTTTGAAATGTGTCTACTCTGAATTCATTTTTATTTTTTAAACACTATGTGAACTTGTGATGCACTCCATCTGAACTCCAGGTGGAGTCCATCTGGAATCCTAGTGAACTCCATGTGGAGTCCAGGTGATATCATAGCATATATGGTCAGTTAAGTACATTCCAGGTGGAGCAAGGTAAAGTATACTGTTACCCAGTAAAGGAGAAAGGGAGTGTACCTTTGGACTATTAGAGGTTGCGCGCCATGTCAGAAATCTTGATTGATCTGAAAGTTGAAGACGGATCACATCAGACAAATATTGATTGCAACCGATCAAAAAAGATACCCGCACAGGTTCAACAGCCGCACGTCTATACCAATAACCGTTCTATTGAACCAGTAAACTATGTTCGCAATAACCATTTTGTATGGTTCCTGTTTCTCTGTTTCCGTTCCGTTTTATTTCACGTTTACTATTTTATTTCATGTTCATTTGTAAAAGTCTTGGCTCACAAACAGTATAAATACGCTCGCAAAATAGGTAGTACAGTAGTGAATTGCCCTGCAAAGCCTAGCGTGCAGTGTTAATAAACTCTAGCCGTTGAAGTGTAGTGTTGATACTATAAAAGCGCAAGCTTTTCATGTGATCAGAAAACAGTTAGAGTTGTAGTCGCGAATTGTGATTGAAAGTCCCGAACGCTCGCATTTCGTCCGTCTCGTTACGTTTCAAGATTTAGCTTAATAGGCTAGTCTTTCATTCTCATAGGTGCACTAGACGCAGGTGCCGGCCTCACATCATGTACAGACTCACTAGACGTAGGTGTAGTCTTCGATCATTTGCGCACGCACTCGTACTCGTCATTGTTTCATAATCAAAGTGCTTGCACTTGTGATTCTCGCACGTTATCCATTGTATCTTTGATACATTTCGAAGTCCCATAAAACAAATACATATTACAATTGTGCTCGCACTTTGTTTTACAAGCAATAAAAAACATTTATTTGCAACTCTATCAAACGGTTACAAAACCTAAGATATCTAGTCTTTTGAGATCTATTCTGTGCATACCCCAGAAGTCTCCCCTCACACTAATAGAACATGTGATTTGTGTTTTTGAGATTGGTGTTGGTTTGGTGTTGGTGTTTGTGGGTTTTGGCTTGTTCCAGATCTGCTTGTGCTTCTCCTTTTCACCCTATAGCAAAGATCACGCTCTTCAATGGTCCGCAGATTAAAGCTGTGTGATACCAAAGTCTGGACTCTGGCAATAGCAAGCTGGATTGAAATTTGTGAGTTCAAAGTCAATAAAATAATTGTTATATGACATACATCAGAGCACTGCTTATACATGTTCGTCGCCACAGTATCTCATTCGACACTTCCCAGGGACTTAAGCTCATGCTTCACAAGATCTCGCATCCAGCTATAAACAAAACTGCGATAAAACTGTTTCAACAGTGATAGCTTCATCTTTCCGTGGTTAATACCAAAATGTGCGTAGCCATGGGAAATCACGACGTTCTGGAAGGTTTGGAGTGCTAACTGTTCATGCAGGATGGTATTAGGGTCGGTGCTCAAAACGTCAGGATTCCACCTCGGCAGCCCGAGGGTCGCCACAGCGCAGTGCATAAAGAGGAGGTGGTCCTCTGGAATTTGCCGTATATTCCCAGAAATTGTGCTGCTCGTTTCATCAGGTAGATTGTTGCAAAACTTGGTTACCTTGGCGAGGACGGCGTCGATTGCTGTTGAATTATTTTTCAAGATACCACGCATGGAACTTATGATCGCACCAGCATTGGAGAAGCGTTGTTGGTAGATTGAGATTGTGTTTCCGTTGAGCTTCAGCGGCAACTGATTCTGGGATGATAACATCCACAATGCATGGATGTGGGTTTCAAGGGCAAGCTAAGACGATAGAAAAGACATAAGATTTTGAAAAATACAGGAAGGAAACTGCACGCACCTTGGTAGGTCTCTCTTCCTTTTCTATCTCTGTCTTGTTCATGTGGTAGCTCCAGGGCTTCTTCAGTGTCAGGGCCTTCTTGGATGGATCATCGGCATCCCCGCGAGATTTCTTGGGTGAGGCGCTTTCACCTGGGGCTGGTGAACTAGCACCACGCTTATCCCCTGTCTTAGTGCCGCTATTTGGATCTGGCGTTTCCGTTCCTGGTGCTGGGGTGCCTCCTCTTACTTCTCCTGGTGGTGGCATTCCTCCTCGTCCTCGTGTTCCACCTCGTCCTCGCGTTCCTCCTCATCCTCATATGGGCACAGTAAGAGGTGGAGCAGTATTAGGGGGAGTGGGTAGAGGATCCATGATGGAAGACAGGAAGGAACTAAAATTCTTTTGCTCCGAATAAATATATAGCATGTGTCGACCTCATTGCCAGTCGTGACTTTGGAAAACAAAGGGCTTTTGGAGAAGCGGACCATGCAATTGACCTTTTATCATATGACCACGAAGCGCTAAGCGCCCTTGGAATTTAAGTACAGGTAATTCATGGAATAGTAGAATGAATCAACGCATCTCGCCGGCCATGAAATTCCATGTGGTCCTCGTTTTCGCATCGCGAAATGGTCTTGGAGAGCTCGCATGTTGTGGTTATCGTGTGTATATTCAAGTAACTCCGTAAGCTCGGAAGACATCAAGTATCATATACATTCATTAGCCCCTGTTCGTGTATCATTGATACTCATTTAACAAGAGCATCAACATTGTCTACATTTGTTTGGCAAGCTCTTCACCAAGATCAAAAGCATCATTTACACTTGTTTGACAAGTTCTTCACCAAGATCAACAACATTGTTTACACTCAATCAACAACCTCTTCAACACCAAGTCCCACATTCACCACACCCTCACACCACCATGATAGGATCAATTTTCGTACTCGGCCGCAACGCTGCAAGTGTACCACATCAAGTCTTCACGGATACTATAGTGGGCATCTTGAGGATCCGGCACCTTGTCGACCACGATTTCGGCTTGAATCACAATTGGGCCATCGTTATCTAGTAAGTTTTGTACTCTTCGCCACTAATTCGCGCTCATACCCGGCAGTAACGGCCCACACACATCCCGCAGCCTTGGGCCGCATTCAACGATTTTCGGTTTTGACCGAGGACCGCGCCAACCGCTCACACAGAGGTGGGGTGTTCACCTATTCATCGATGGCTCCGTCGAATATTTTTCGGATTCCACACAACTGAAATTTATGAGCACGAAATGATTCCAATTCCCTGTAAGTACTTTCTTTTCTTTACTGCTTTGAAAACTGGATTTAGATCTCTACTAGTCTTGTGTTCTGGCTTCATTGTGTACACATTCATTTGGCCTGCTTAGGGTACATAAAATAGTATATAGAGATTGTATTCTTATCTTGCACCAGATATCTTGTCATAAATATAAGTCTTTTATTCGTTATCTTTAAGAGTACATAATCATGTGTGACTAATAAACTTGAAACATGTGGCCTCTGGCATTTAAACCAATCTAAGTGCCTGAGCCCGTTTGCCTCACATGCATCTAAGGCACTTGAAACCAAGTGCCTTAGGTTTTGCCCCCGGTGTGATGTTTATGGCAATAAAGCATAACCACACATCCTTGAATTCACCAAGATAGTGATCAATATCCTGGTAGTCCCGTAGCTTCACATTTGAAAGACGGTCACACAGATCAAATTGAGAGAGGATGTCAGTTCATTTGTATAAAGTATGAAGGCTTTCCCAAATGGAGCATGCCATTTTTCCAACTGATGAAGAGTGTGATCTTTGCTATGGGGTGAAAAGGGCAAATGCGAGCAGATCTGGAACAAGCCAAAACCCACAAACACCAACACCAAATCAACACCAATCTCAAAAACACAAATCACGCATTCTATAGTGTGAGGGAGAGACTTCTGGGGTATGCACAGAATAGATCTCACAGGGACTTCAAATCTAAGGTTTGTAACTGTTTGATAGAGTTGCAATAAATGTTTATTGCTTGTAAAACAAAGTGCACACACGATTGTAATATGTGTTTATATGGGACTTCAAAAATGTATCAAAGATACAATGGACAACATGCAAGAATCACAAGTGTGAGCACCTTGATTATGAGACAATGAATATGTGTGTGCGTGGATGATCGAAGACTACACCTACATCTAGTGAGTCTGTACATGATGTGAGGCCAGCACCTATGTCTAGTGCACCTATGAGAACAAAATAATAGCCTATTAAGCTAAAGTCTTGAAATGTAATGAGACTTTATCACAAAACGCAAGCACTTGGACTGATCCAAAATGCGAGCACAATGCTTCACAACTCGACTCTGATGTGAATTAAGCACACACTAGTCTGCACTTCAAACTCCACACTGCTAGAGTCTAATGGAACACCCTGCTCACATTTGTGAGCAGGGGCAATTAACTACTGTACTACTTGATTTGTGAGCATATTTATACTGTTTATGAGCCAAGGCTTTTACAAATGAACGTGAAATAAGATGATGAATGTGAAATAAGATGGAATGGAAATGGAGAAACAGAAACAATACAAAACGGTTATTGCGAGCATAGTTTACCAGTTCAATAGATTGGCTATTGGTATAGGCACATGGCTGTTGAACCCAGGCAGGTATCTTTTTGATTGGTTGCAATCATTATTTGTCTGATGTGATCCATCCTCAACTTGGATCATCATCTGTGCCTGCACGCATTGCCTAATTTGGACATAAATGCGTGCACGCAGCAGCCCCTAAACTCTATCAGGGTCTGGCTTCATTCTGCTCGCATTTTTGAGTTTTTTTGTCCCCTTTCCCTTTGTTACATGTGCACATATGTAGTAACACCCATTGATATGCTTTGTAGTTACTAGATGATGTGGCCACACTTCATTATTGATAGTGGGACTTAAGGTTATAACTCTAAGAGTGCTCACATATCAAGTACACTTGCTTGGACTTAATTATAAGCCATGTGCAAGTCTCTTTAGTGCTCACAATTTGTCATTATTGATGTATGTGCACGTTCACTTGATCAACTAGCCTGGGTCTCACTAATGATCCTTATTAACTCCTTATTCCAATTGTAAGATCATAGATAATAGTATTAGATTGTAAAGTTTCATGTATGAACCAAAAAAACCCTTATCACTGTAGTGTTGAGATGGGAATGAGTGATTGGTGAGATGTGACAAAGAACAATCATGCAGGCTTTCATATCCACCTCCCACCATTCTTTAAAAGCAGCCTTCTCATCTGCCTTCGATGTGGCAGTATATGTGGCAGGCTCCAGACTCTTGGGAAAGATGTTGAATGGCCTGTCGGTGTCTTCTATGTGTGTCCAGTATCCTTCCACTTGAAGAACCTGTGTGATGAACCTTTTCCACTCAGGAAACTTCAGGAAAAACCCTTTTGCCAAAAGTGTCACTTAAGTGTCACTTTAGGCAGCTAAGATGCCCAAGTCAAACAGGCAACTCAGGTGACACCCAAGACAAGGTGACCCATGTAGCTCGGTCTTAAGTGACACTTAAGTTTTGTTAGGTACATCTAAACACTACTTGAGTACTCCATAAACTGGGGTAAGTGAACCTATGGACACCTCAAGTTTTTATTAGGTACACCTTAAGTACTCTATAAAATGGGGTAAGGACACTTATGGCCACCTGAAGGTTTGCTTAGTTCCTTCTAGATATGCTTAGTGTGCTTTGGCTTGCAGTAAGGAAAGGATTTTATTGTATATTTATTATATTTACATTAATAATAAAATCAAATGAAAGAAGAAAAGAAAGTTGAACAGGGCAAACGAGCTGAAAGGAGGCAGCATGTGGGTTTCATGCTGCCTCACTGGGCTCTGGCTCATTTCTGGCCCCTTCCACTTTGGTCGTCCCCCCTTGTCTCCTCAACTCTCCTTCGTAGTGCCCACATCCCTCAATGAGGGGAGGGGCAGCCATTGGTTAGGCAGCAGTTGATGGGGCAGGGATGTTAGTGGTGATGATGTCAATGTGTGGGTGGCATTCAACATCAGTAATGCAGTGGTTACCTATGGTTCTCACGGTTGAACCACCATCATCAAACCTGCCAGCAGGGGGCCCTCAACACCCTCGCCCTCCAAACACACCCTCGTCCTCTGGCAAGCCCAAACTCAGAATTGAAGAGGACGAGCTGTCCCCTCCCACAAAGTCCCCGGACTCCCAACGGGTACTAAAACGGGCCCACTTTACCAGCCCAGGCCTCGAAGCTCACGTTGACGCCCCCTTTCTCGCACCAATTACCTTGCCTCCATCGTCGTCGACTCACCAACCACCTTCCCTGAGGTTACCAGAAGAGCCAGCCCCCTCCACCCCACCACCACCCACCATGTCACACGACGTGCCGGTGGACCAACTGAAGCACCTGGAGTCACTGGTGGACTCAGTGCTAGCCGCAGTCATCATCATCCAGGCTGCCACGTCTCAGCCAGTCGTTCTCAGCCCACACACCCGGAGAGCTATTGAGCTCCTCAACATGCTCATCGCACCAACCTCTGCCACCACCTGCTCAGCTCTGGCCCAGCCTAAGCCATGGGAACCCACCACACCAACTTATGCACAGGCGACCAAAGGAAGCCACTCTACTCATGCACTGGTGGAGAAAAATGTCAAGCCGTCACCAGCTGGTCACCAACTCTCATGCAATCGCACTCATCCCAAATCACCACAGCAACCACGTCACTCCACCTATCGTCTCATAGTGCGGTGGCCAGGCCACCCAATTCCCCAGTCCTCAAACTCCCTCCAGGACTTCATCTGCGAATTCAAGAAATGTATTGGATATATATACCAGCACGAAACAGACTCGACCTTGGAGCTCGCAGGCGCAAATGTAATGAAATCTGGAAACATTGTCATCCACTCAAAAACACCTCACACAGCATCGCAAATCCTCCATGCTATTCAACTATCTTACTCTTCTGATATTGCTCTTGCAGGACAACACATTCCGGACTTCGACTGCCCCTCCAACATTCTACCGGAGACCGAGCTCGACATGCCATGGTATGGAGTAGTTATACATGATATCCCAGCACAACCTCTTTTGGAGTCCTACCAGGGAACTGAACTCATGGAACACTTATGGGATACAGTCACTGAGCAGATGGGAATACCAGCAAAGGACATCCAGGACTTGCACATCCTGTGTCGAGACGAGGACCTGGAGAAAAAGGATCGGCTATCAATTAGGATAATGCTAGATGACCCCCGTTTATGTGAACACCTCTGCCGCACCAACACCTTCCTATTTGAGACCCCTTGCCGCACCTCACAGTACTGTCCCTGGAAGAGATGACACCGATCTCCTTCCTCCTCATGACCCACCAACCCTGAACAACCACAAACCACAAACCCGCCCACTTCGAACTGAGCCCAAGATAGATATCCATGATGTCTCGAAAACCCTCTCTCAGTAACCTGTTCATTAGCAAGCCACTTCCACATCCAGACTCTTTTTGCCTGCCACTATCAAGTAGCTGGGCATGCGCAACAGACAAAATCTCATTCAACCACTCATTTCCGAACATACCTGAGTTACACTACACCCCGTATGGTCCCTTATCCTGTGAGTTTAGGTGGGAGTTAGGACGGTGGCAGCAGGGCTAGCCTAGGCATAGTGTACACAAAATGTTAAGTCTCACATAGGGCCCTGCCCTGAAGGACAATAAACTGGATACAAAAAAAAAAAAAAAAAAAAAAATGCAGTGGTTGTGGTGGTTTGAATGGGTGTTGTCGCATTGTGGCATTGCAGGGGGTTGACATGGGGGGTGGTAGCGGTCATGGCATGGCAGTGGTTGTGGGTCATGACATGGTCATGGTGGGTCGATGAGCTGCCCTGGTTTGGCCCAAATGTGGGCAATCCCCAGGTCGCTCAACAGCAGCAGTGGTGGCCATGCGCTGGTGGTAGTGGTAGTACTTGAAAGAAAATACAAAGGCATTTTGAACAAACAAAATCATTTGGTCACATGATCCATGTGATGGCATGTGATGGAATAGGTTAGGACATGTTTTTCAAGTTATACAGTCAATTCTTAATGGATTTTTATCAAAAAAAAACTGTAAATTTTGCAGAGAATGTAGTATATAATTATTGTATAAAGATTATATTTTACACCAACCCAGAATAAGTGGAAAGTGAAGTTATGAGTTCTGCCTGCTCCCATGCATCATCAATCAAAAACTCGAAATTGAATTGCAAGATAAATACTGGACACAAAAACAAGGTGAAACATTGTCCTTACAGGGTTTTGCATAATTCCGTGAACAGCGTCATTTTGATTTTCTTGTGTGATGTGACACCACCTGCCTAAAATGGCTGCAAGTCCTACAAATGTTCTGAGCTCTCGTTACGTTCCATTGCGACCTTTTGGACATGTTTTCATGTGAGGACGTACCAACGTACCATACAAGAAGACAAGAGAACACTACAATTATAAGTTAAATATTTCAAGCTGAATGAAGCTGTTGCTCAGGCTGAATTTCATCAAGATATAGAACAGGGTTGGCATCAAGAAGGTTTGAGGTGCATTTTATGTCTCCGTCCTCAATGCTGGATGGACTACCAGTGCGTTTACTGAAAGGATTGACAACCTGGCCGATATCTTCATAGTTGTGCAAAGCCCTTGAGATGACTCAGACGAGAGTCTGAGACCAAAAAAGCATTGAGCCCTGTCCTTTATTTCTCAATATGTCAGGCCCTCCTCAAAGTACCAAGTAACGATAAACTGCTTTAGATCTTCAGACAGATGAGCTGGCATTGCAGTTACACCGCAAAAGTAGAATAGTCAGGATCTAATGTTTTATAATGTTCTTCAAAAAATGTGTTCTAGTTACCTTAGTTAAGTTTGATTTCGATGGTATTTGAGGGTTCCGAATGCTGAGCTCAAAGCGACATGCCCAATTTGGGTTGACGCGACCAAATTCATAACTGCGCCTTCAACGTCAGGCCCAAACCTCAGCAGCACCTATCCTCAACCTCGAAAGGCAAATGGCCGCTTTGCCCTTTCCAACAACCAACATTTAGGTGCTTTTTTCATCTCAAAGGTATTTAT
>Ga0307513_10004169_pt1 | contig 19357 bp, 22 predicted proteins | sample 15_EM_MG_FD_202174 | JGI IMG/M metagenome (GOLD analysis project Ga0307513, IMG submission 202174) | Populus trichocarpa ectomycorrhiza microbial communities from riparian zone in the Pacific Northwest, United States - 15_EM | ecosystem: Host-associated > Plants > Roots > Unclassified | place...
GGGTGGACTCAGTCCCTCACGAAGATGATTTCTTCGTCAACTAGCTGATCTATGAGGTTAACTCTGTTAATTGTCAAAAATCATTAAGGCTCCACAAAAAAAAAAAAAAAAAAAAAAAAAAAAAATGATCTAGCAAGGTTTCCCTGCCATCTGGACTCAGCCACTGTAAATGATATACATCAAATGGGGCAAGCAATTCACTGAACAAAATCAACACACCTGTCTTCTGAACCAACATATCAATTCTTCCACAGCAGGGTGTGCTGCAAACCGTGATGAATATGTTAGGTGAACTTCAAGGTTTAGCGTGCACAAGTCCTCAAGGAGCTTTGGGGATGGATGAGCCTCGACACAACACCACTGAAATGCAGCATGAACATTGTCTGAGTCTTCATTTTGATTGGATTAATGAAGTCACGACAAAAAGAAAAGGGCATACACTGATCTTTCCGTAGCAGAGCTTTAGTTGAATTGTTAATATGCTTCACAGCTAGGCTGGTGAATTTTGCACACACAATCCCTTGATCAAGAAAGAGGTCCATTGAACGAGATCGATCTAGTAGAAAATCAGACAGTGAGGCATGGAAGAACTTGAGTTTTTTAAAGGAATCTTCTGGGGCTGGGACAAAAAGAATGGAATGGATATCGCTCAGAATCATATGGATTTCACCAGGTCTGTAAAACAGAAACCTTTCGCACATGGTTGTGTTCACCCCCCCTCCAAAGAAAGGTTGGAGAATGAGGAACGCCAAGACATCCATCACTCTCTCGATGTCAGCGACAGACAAGAGGATAAGACGGTACAGGGCATCCAGCTCAGCAAAGGGTGCCTCCTGGCCGGGGTTAGATTGGCCGAAAATAATTTTCAGTCTGTCAGGAGGCCAATGACAATGGGAGTCGACATATTTTGCAACTGTGGATGCGAAGATAAATTGGCCAGAGGATTTTTTTACCAGCCATCGGATGTCTTCCAAATTCGGCCATGACGAGGGGAGGTATGCCCTTGAAGGATGTTGTCGTTTAATTTCCTCGAATGTTGACCGAAGGAAGACCTCGATATCTTTATCTGGTCGATAGGTGTCGTCTAACGCAATGCTGAATGAAAGCGAGCCAAGACCGTTATGGTCATTGAAAGATTGGCGGATATCCTGCTCTGGTCGACTCGCGATGAGGAAGCAAAGCGGGGTGTGGAGATCTTTTGCGGCTGTGGAAAGGGCGTTCAGGATCTGGGTTTGCGCTGAGGTGGTGCGGCATTCATCTAGGCCATCCAGGATGATTAACCGTGGGCGAGAAAGTAGGATCGGGGCAAGTGTCCGGTCGTGAGCGACAGCATTCAATGGCTTGACGATGAGCGCATGAACCTGTGCTTCAATCGAGCGTGAGAAGAGGGCGGGGTTTTCCTTCAGTGCCTCCAGAACGTGAACACGGATTTCAGGTATGGATGTGACAAGTTGGTAAACGAGGGTCGCTACCAACGGCGTCTTGTCATTGCGTCCGGCTGAATTCCTAGAGAAAAAGAAAGCAGCGGCAAGAAGCCCTGCCTTCTCAAGAAGCTCTGCGATCGTTTGCGCGATTGCTGACTTGCCAGAGCCAGCGGGACCGTATAGCCAAAGAAACAGCGCGACCTTATTTACATCCTTCACCCAGTCCGTGATCTTCTCCAGAACTGCCCTCCTTGTTTGTGGGTGACACTTGGGCGGGTCGTAACGTTCGTCGGAATCATGAAATGCGCCTGGAGCGATATGTTGCTGTAGGAACTCCATCACTATGAATTGGTATCAGTATTTTGACTTCTGGGTGGATAATAAGTAGCCTCACATTTCCCGTCATCATTTACAACGCGGTGTGAATAGAAATCTCCCTGCATCGTGAATGTCCCTCCATTGATAAACGTATTCCTCGCGTTTGGGAACATGATGGCTAGTAGCTACTCTCAGGAGTTCCGATAACTTCCGTTGCAAATCAATTGGAAGATCAATGGGATCGTATCATTCCCTCAGAGATTGTTAAAGATAGGGTGATGGGCAAGAGAGAAAGGTAGTCCGTGGCTGTGTTATAAGTAAGTGGTGGAACACAGCCACGACTCCTCAACACCGATCTGAAAGTAAGTACTTAAATAAAACAAAACGATTGAACGAGATATTTCATTGAGGCCGCAACTCGTTCGATCCACAGGTACAATATATTGAGCGATAACAAGTCTTCAGGAAAATAAAGCAGCCTGATGGGATCAAGTGACGGTGGGCGAGAGCCCATGTAAGGGTCTGTGAGGGTGTCCATTAGAGTTCTTTAAGCTTAATCATGAACTAGTGAGTAAGATTCTAAGAAAGATATTTAGACAATTAAAAATCTGTAGTAATGACCCAAAAGGCGCAACGTGATCGATACAGGTGATAGTTTCGGGCGGTGGATCGACGTCCAGGATACTTCATGTATTCAACTCCACCTCCTGCTATTGATCCGGGTCAGTCAGTGAAGTAGAGATTGCTAAAAGGAATCGTAGTATGCACCCGGGGTGGTAGTTCGTGCTGTAAGTCGATGTGGATGAGATGACGACAAGTCTATGGCTGGTTATCTTGACTCTGATTCCCAAGGACATCGGAGGCGACATCAGGGGAATGTGACGAGCAAATCCTAACGATCTGCAGGCCTCTGACGGAGTGATTATAATGTATTACAAGAATAAGAGGCTGGAACACAGCCACTGCACTGGGAGCAACTCCTACTGATTTGATTGTACTTCAATAAAACAAAACGATTGAAGGAGAATATTTCACTGAGGCCGCAGCTGGTTGGATCAGCACAATGTATTGAGCGATAACAAGGCTTCCGGAAAATGAAGCAGCCTGATGGCACTAAGTGACAGTGGGCTGAGAGCCCATGTAAGGGTGTCCATTCGAGTTCTGAACAACTGTAATCATGAATTAACGAGTAAGAAAGATATTTAGACGATTAAAAGTCTGTAATAAGGACCCGGCCCAAAGGTCCAACGCGATCGATGCAGGTGATGGTTTCGGGCGGTGCATCGACATCTTGGATAGCTCATGTATTCAATTCCCTTGGGTGACCTCCTGCTATTGATCCAGGTCGGTCAGTGAAATGGAGATTGCTAAAAGGGCTCGTAGTAGGCACTCGGGATTGTAGTTCGTGCCATAAGTCGATGTGGATGAGATGGCGCCAAGTCCATGGCTGATTATCCTGACTCTGATTCCCGAGAAGAGCCTCGTTGGCGACATCAGAGGAAAGTGACGAGAAAATCGCAGACCTCTGGCCGAGTGATTATGATAAAACCAGACATGTGAAGTGAAATAAGAAAGATAGATGAACCAAAACGTCGTGAAGGGAAGATAGAGGGTGAAACGTCAACGAAAAACCTACACGTCGACACTGCATGGGTGAATGAGACGGAAAGGGGTGTCGAGCTGGGCCGGGATCTCCGTACGTTTGGCAGAGGCTGAGATCAACTTCGCTATCACACGTCCAACCTCAGCACAGACCAGAGCACTGAGAAGGACCGGGTTTCAAACTTGTACGTGGCTAGTGTCGCAAGATTGTAGAGTATGGATGATCCGGTGGTGGTGATCTTCCAGAGAGTGGTCGAAGGTGGCTCGTGTTCGACTACTCTGCTGCTACCCTATTCGGGTATTATTTGAGGGTTGCAAGGAGTTCTCATAACAGAGTGTATAGGGCGGGTGGAGTGGCAGTCTGGTACGGGTAGGAGTCGTTCGGGGGAGTAAGGTAAGATTGATGGATGATTGAACGTCTTTGTTGGGTGAAGAAACCATAGTTAGTTACTCTCGAATAAATTCCAACTATAAACGTTCTTACCTGGAAACTCGATCTCGAATTCATCCAGTGTACGCAGAGCCTCTATTCCACCTATGGCCACACCCGCATCCCATTGGAGCCTAATAGGTGCCAAGCCCAGTTCGGACGGCGTCACTGGTAGCCAATTCGTGTTCATTGGCGGCCAGGTGCGTTTCGCAGCTTGGAGCTCCGCGGACGAGGAACATAATGCGGAGGGTGGACCTGCCAAAAAACGGTGTAAATCGGGTCGAAGGTGGGGCTGAAACGATGCGAGAAAAAGGCGGAGGCGGTAAAAACTGCAGGAAGAAGACGGAAATCGCTGGTGGTTGAGGAGCAGCGACTCTCTGATATTTCCCGCCGCCCTTTTCTTCGAGTTGGACGCCTTGATAAACCGCGTCACTCTGAAAAAACGAATTTAAGACACGAAGAAAAAAGAGAAAGACAAAAAATGGAGCACAAACGCACAGGGTCTCCTGATCTCGCATGATATTCGACACTTCCTCCTCTTGCATCCTTCAACGACCCCATCGTCTCCCTCCAGTCGTCCACACACAGCGCATATCGTTTCAGGCATCATCGATTCCCGCCAGCGAGCCTGCAACCGACATGATAACATGAGAGCCAGGCGGCGGCGAGGCAGTAGCATACGCGGCGAGTGAGACCGGGGAGCCATTCGAGGACTTGAGGAGCTGGCGGGATTGTTTTGAATATTCCTTTTCTTGTTGGAAAGCAGACGAGAGTCTGCGGGGCGATGGACCATGAGAAACCCTGGAAATCAAGTTTGGATGGTGTACCCCGGAAGTGCTACAGGGCTACGACGAGCATTTTCAAAAGAAAAGGGAAAACAAATTAGATAGACGTACATCGGTGGATTGTTCTAGGACGAGAGCGGGGAGAAGTTCGAGAAGAGGAGTAATACACAAATTTCCATTCGCCAAATGGTCTGCCTCTGCTATACCACCGACGGCAGTGTCATTGTCTTGTACACGACTGAGAACAGGGGATTCTGGGTTATCGGGATCCACGAACCAACCGTGCAAGAGGGAAATACGCACTTATTCGAATAGCTTGAGCGCTCCGCCTGCGTCAGCCAGAGTTGTCGATGGGTGGGGGGTGGCGTCTGTGAAGACTGGGTTCAAGTCCATACCCTCTACAAATGATTATTTGTCAATTGCTGCGGCATGATGGATGACCCCCGGATGAACGGACTTTGAGTATAGGGCATTATAGAGAGGGCCGCGGACACGTCGACGTCGGGAGAGGACGTAAGTAGGCATTCTGTCACTAGCTGCGAGAGAAACTCGTAGGAGGCGGTCCGACGCGTCGGGGGCTGGATGTCGATGTTTCTACATAGGATGAGGATGTTACCTGCGCATTTCCAAAGAAAGGTAGTTAGAATGAGCGGTTTTGGACGTGTTACCGCGCGTAACATGCAGAAGATAACGCACATATTGCGATGCATGAACAGGGTAAATTGCATGACAACGATGCTCAAGGGAACTTTTCGTATTTCCAAATGAGATGACTGGACTGTGTCACTGTGGGGGGTTGTTCAATGTTGGGACATGGAGGTTGGAATGGTGTACGGCCGAAGCCCCGGCATTGGCGGACCGGATGTCATTTGTCTTGCCACCCGATTTACGAGTGCCTTCAACGAGCAGAGTTCTCCGTCCCAGATCTCGCGGTTCATTCTGGCGATAGCGCTTAAATTTCTAACATGGCAGCGAACCCCAACAATCCATCTACCAATCCGACTTTTCCAGGACATAACGGCTTGATTGGACCAGGAAGAAGTGCGGAGGCCCGCTGGCTCCTCGAACTGCGCTATGGAGGGAGAAGACGTTAACCAGTGGTGGGGGTCTTACCCATATCCAGGCTCTTACGCGGCGCCTTTGGGTTCTAATGATGGCTTTGGTTATGCGAATGACGGGTTGTCTAGGAATTCCATTCATTATCCACCCAACCTCAGTGCTGGTACGCCGTATACTTACGACAATTTTAACTACCAGAACCCCTAAGGATGATGGGAAGAGCCGTTCAGAGGCTTTCCAAGACCTTCGGTGGGATCTGGAGAGTCGTCACTGGCGGCAGCCTTGGGAGAAAGAAAGAAGCGGAAACGACTACAGATACGAATTTCGAACCGCTTCCTGGACCATCCCATATTTTAGACACCGCCTCATGCAGCAGGACCTTCGCATTTGGGATCGCATTTTGATTATAGGCTACCCTTTAGTTTGCATTCGGGCTCTGGGTCGATGGACACGAGATATTTCCAATCCACGATGCGGACGGTCAAGCACCAACAGGCGGAATAAATTTGGTCCTCACAACACACGCTAACGATACGACACGTAGGTTGTTCCAGACACCCCGCCAAGCCATTCATTCACAAACACGTTATCATACCAGAATCAGATAGGAAAGGCAAAGGAAAGCACGAGATCCCATAACTCAAAATGAACCATCTGGTCCTGTCGAACGTGAGACTTAGAGTCCTCTAAAACATCCAATACCTCCGCCATCTGCTGTGGCTCCTGCCTATTCCCTGCGGTGAAGGCAGGTATTCAGCGTGCGGGGATGGAACACCATCCCGGGGGAATAGAGGGCCGGGGGCACCTCAAGCGCAGTATGCTCTACTCTGGTCTTATTGTTTGTGATTCTCAATTTGCACTTTAAAGATGCCCGGGGCGTGATTGGGTTGAAGGCTATTATTTCAGCTTTTGATCTTGCATCTATGTGGTATTTTACGTATCGGCTTTCGCAATTCCCTTGGACTTAAAAACTCGCTCGTTGGCATATCTTGGCTTTCCCCCCAAGCCTTTGAAGGTTGTATGAAACAGGCGAACATTGCGATTAACGATCGGCCCTAGTTCCTGCTACTACCCAATTATTTTCTCCATTGACCGACTCAGACCGCCTTTTGTGCCTGGCATGGTTGCCTTCGCACTGCTCGCAGCCACTTTTCTCCCAGTTTCTCGCCTATGTTCTCTTCAATTCCTCTTGCAATCAATGGACTAAGCGTTCATAACCCATTGCTATTGTGTCTCCTCCATCTGGGCCTCAAACGTTGCAAGTCAGGAATTGTTGAATTCTCACTTTAGGTACGAATTTCCAGAACCCAAAAGTACTTGGAGGGCAACGGTGACATCCAGTCTCGAAAAGGGTTCAGATATGAACCAAAGACAACCTTGGTGACAATGAGGTCATGGATCGATTGGAAGGCGTGTAGAGGCACTGCTCTTATGTTCTTCAGCATTTGGTCCGTCGTCGGCGAATTCGTGAGCTGTTCCAAGGAGCTTATGACTTCGATGTTGTTCCTTAAGGTCGTCAGGGGGGTCGAACTTTTTGGCCATTCCTTGTAACCCTCGACGATGCGACGATTTCTTGAAATTTTTATTTTTTGGAGCTTTCTCAGCATCTCCTGAAACGGGATTCACTCCGAGGTACTAGGCTCTCAGAGACGAACCACGTTGTTATGAACATAAGTGAATTTTATGTGTTGTACGATTCATGTTACTCGTATATCTTCCAGGTCGACCATGCATGAAAATATAAATGGCCGGTCCTCAGCGCCAATTACTCTACAATGATAAGGTCTGTAACGAGCGTCGCAGAAGAGTTGATCTAGTGCATGGCCCGATTAATCCGTGAGTCCTAAGACAAGAGTTGCAGGGAGGCTGTTGGATTTTCTTGCTCAATTGAATTAACGACTGAAGGAATAAAGCACTGATGCGCACTATCATTTCTCATCTCCTGCCGGAGAAGATGCAGAATGTCGACGATCCGCATGGATCAGTCTGGAGGTTTGACACATCTTCACCAGATCATATATACATTCCCACTGCTCACTGGCAGAAGGATTAGTAGCCCCTGCTCGTGTTTCGATCTGCCCAAAACCCGAAAAGGATGTCTCGATCCGCTCAAACTTCGGAAAGAGTGTCTCAATCCGCTCAAGATTCGGAAAGAGCGTATCAAGAAACGCGGCGATGCTCAGTTTCTGTTTCCAGTCAATCGCAGCATGTGCAGCCTCTGACGAATTTCCGACGGAAAGGATCTTTAATCCATGTGATGGCATTTCGATTGAGAGAGGAGGGGCGGTGAAGTTCGAGAGGCTTTGGATACCACATTGGAGAGAGACGAGGTCGGGATGAGATTTAGCGATCGATAAGAGGTCAATGACTTGGATTGTGGATGCTTTACTGCCGACTGGAAGACAGACAGTTTTTAGGTTGAAAGTGTCGCTGAAGAAAAGTTTATGGCAAGAGATGGTTTCTGGTAGAGTCCATCCCTCAATCTCCAAATGCTCTAATTTCGTATGTTCCAGCAGATAATCTAAAATCATGTCGGGAAGGTTGAAAGGTTTTGAGGGTATTTGAGAACCCCCGGGCCAATCGTCGATTTCATGATAGTTCTGGAGCTGATTCAGGCGAATGCTTTTGAGAGTCCCGCGCCACGATCCTGCTTGGAGAAGATCACAAATATCTTTTGTCATTGAATCTACTTCGGTACCACCATGCGCAGAACTCCTTTTCGATTGCTTCTTTCCTTTGGTGGACCTTGGGGGCGGTGCTGATCTTACAACTGTTAGCCCAAGGTCTTCCAAGATCACTGAGCCCACGGCATTGCATAAAAGACGAATTAGAGCCAGCGCTCCTGTGATATGAAGTTTCTTCAGGGATATGAATCCCACAGAGCGTATTGGTTCCTCCGAGAGTTCCCGATAACACCCACTTCTGTCATCCAAAACAAGCGTGTCCAGTTCCCGTAATTTCCCTATCGCAGTTAAAAGGTTAAAGTCGATCGAAATGTTGACTTCTTTCAGTTCAAGGTGCCTGAGAAACTTGAAATTCGAACATGCCTCGAGAGAGGCGGTTGTGAGGACACCAGGACCGAGGGTAATAGTGGTCAAGTAAGGCGCTTCATCCGCAAGAGTAATCAAAAATGATAAAAACACGGATTGTTGATTTTCTGGAACGCTCATGACCTCGAGCGATAGAAGCGATGGGGTAAAGAATAGTGGGAGTTGAGACATGGACCATTCGTCAGGGTTGTTTAAACGAAGCTGTTTGAGGGCTGGCAACAGTGGTCCTGGGGAATCGCGATTTTGGAGTTGGCCTAGGCGCACGAACGTACCAGGTGCGATGTTAAATCCATCGCTCGAGTCATTGCAATTTTTGGACAGGGTGAACTCGCCAACGCGGGCAGCATGGACCGAGAACTCCTGGAAATCGGGTTTGGAGATTGCGCCTCGCAAGTGCTATGATGCTGCGATAAGGATTTGCACGTATGAAATGATATTTAGCATATAGACATACATAGGTGGATTGTTCGAGGACGAGCGCAGGCAGAAGTTTGAGAAGAGGGAGAATAGATTCAAGGGAAGTCATCGGAATTTCTGATGAATTTCTATGAGGATCTTGCTGCAATATAATATCAACACAATGTCAACTCACCCTCCACGGAATCCACAGGGCGGGAAGCCAAAAAAATGTCAGGCTCAGAAACGTTGACAATAGGCTCCATAGTAAAGGAAATACTGGGATCTACGCGTTAGCGGTCGAAGTTTTGAACAGGACCGGTATGGACGGAGGTAGGAAAGGAACGAACACGCGGCTGGTGCGTGGCTTTTTATGACAATGCCTCATGCAGACGTGGGGATTCGAATTCCATCCTATTCCTGGAGCTTTTCGCGAATTCGATTTCGCGAACGTATTTGGGCTCTGGAGTCATGTCTGGACTCTGGAACGAGTTATCGCAAAGCTAACGCGCCTAATCGGTTAACACCCGTTTGGGAACCCATCAAAGTTAAAACATCCAATTGGGTTCTCCTATTGGGCGTTGACTAATAGGACGCCCACTCAGCCTCCATGTACCAAGTTGGCACCAAGAAGTGATTGATGCATTGCGAACTGGTTTCAATCATGATTGACTTGTGAAAATTAAAGTCCGACATTCGGTATGGATATGTCGAGATACGACAAGGCTGTCCTTCGCGCAAGTTCTTCCTCAGGGTTAGTCCCTATTATTTCGAAATTCAATCATCTCAACAGAAGTTTCTCAAAAATTACTTGGTTACGTCTCTCGTACTATGGTGACCACTATCCGAGCCAAGGCAGGAGGGTAGACATGAAACGTTGCATGAATACACTACGTTCTTTCTATCAGACTCAAGAATATAAGTTTCCGGGGAAAAGCACAAAGTCGAATTAGAATCACACCTTCAAAAACTCCTCAATGGCCTGCGCCGCCTTAACCTTCTCCAATCCCAGTGGATCATTTTTCATCAAATAAAGGGCTGGGCAACTTCGGAGTAAAGCCTTAACTTCGTGCACCTGTGACCCTCCTAGTGCTTTAATTCTTGGAAGCAAAATTGCAAGGAGATTGAGTGCCAGCTTCCCAACCTCGCAATAGTTCTTGAGGTCTTTTGGAAATTGAATCCTGGCGTGTATGTCAACAACATATCTGGAATGAATTTAAGTATTCACGTTAACACATATGAGGGTATAAGAGTTACAAACTCACTTATCGTGCAGAATCTTCAAAAGTTGGGTAGCCAGGTTCACATACACGTGAGGGTTGACCCAGAGGGTCCCAGCTCGGTCTCGGTCCATTAAAAATTTAGACACTATCCGAGAGAATTCTACGTCTGAATCTGTCCCATCAAACAACCCGTTAAGGATGAACGGAAATGGGCCTTGTAGAATCACTGGAAGCTGCTTCCAGTGATATTCTTTCGGGTCCAGTTGATCCAAAAGTGTGACAACTGCAAGAAAGCAAGGCCAGGACTGTGATTCAGGGCCAGGTGAAGACATGAAGTGTTTTCGAAGCCATCCATCAAATGTTGCCAGGTGACGATCTAGCAAGGTTTCTGTGCTATCTGGACTCAGCCGCTGTAACTTGAAATGTTGAGGCAAGTGACCTACTGAACGAAATTAACATACCTGTCTTCCGAACCAACACATTAGTTCTGGAACTCCCACAGATTCATTCATGCAAACTGCAAGGTTTGCCCTGCACAAGTCCTCAAGGAGTTTCGGAGATGGACGAGTTTTGACACAACAGAACAGAAATGCATAACGAACATCGCCTTCATTGAATTGAATTGATGAAGTCACAATAAGAAGAAGGGGACATACGTTGAAATTTCCCCGGTGGAGATTCAGTTGGATTGTTTATGTGCTTCAGAGCTAAGTCGGTGAATTTTGCATATGCAACACCTTGATCAAGAAAGAGATCCGTTGAACGAGACCGATCCAGTAGGAAATCGGACAGCGAGGCATGAAAGAACTCAAGGCATTCATAGGGATGTTTTGGAGCTGGGACAAAAATAATGGAATGGATGTCGCTCAGAATCATATGTATTTCACCAGGTCTGTAAAACAGAAACCTTTCGCACATGATTGTTGTTTTTGCCCTCTCGTTTTGGAGGGGATGGAGGATGAGGAACGCCAAGACATCCATCACTTTCTCGATGTTAGCGACAGACGAGAGGATAAAATGGTACAGGCTATCCAGCTCAGCAAAAGGTGTCTCCTGGCCGGGGTTAGATTTCCCGAGAATGATTTTGAGTCTATCAGGAGGCCAGTGACGATGGGAATTGACATATTTTGCAACTGTGGATGCGAAGATAAATTGGCCAGAGGATTTCTTTACCAGCCATCGGATGTCTTCCGAACTTGGCCATGATGCGGGGAGGTATGCCCTTGAGGGATGCTGTCGTTTGATTTCGTCGAATGTTGACCGAAGGAAGACACGAATGTCGTCATCAGGTTGGTAGGTGTCGTCTAACGCAACGCTGAATGAAAGCCGGCATAGACGGTGGTTTCGATCGTTGAATGCTTGTCGGATCTGTTGCTCCGGCCGGCTTGCGATGAGGAAGCACAGTGGGATATGAAGATGCTTTACGGCTGTGGAAAGGGCGTGCAAGATCTGGGTTTGGGATGAAGTGGTGCGGCATTCGTCCAGCCCATCCAGGATAACTAACCTTGGACGAGAAAGGAGAGTCGGTGCAAGTGTCTCATCATCCGCTACAGCGTTCAGTGGCTTGACGATGAGCGCTTCAATCTGTGCTTCAATCGAGCATGAGAAGAGGGCCGGGTCCCCCTCCACTGCCTTCAGCACGTGAGCCTGGATTTCTGGTATGGATTTGACAAATTGGTAAACGAGAGTTGCGACCAATGAAGTCTTGTCGCTGCGCCCGGCTGCATGCCTAGAGAAAAAGAAAGCAGCGGCAAGAAGACCTGCTTTCTCAAGAAGCTCTGCGATCGTTTGCGCGATTGCTGACTTGCCAGCTCCCGCAGGTCCGTATAGCCAAAGAAACAGCGCGACCTTGTTTGGATCCTTCACCCAGTCCGTGATCTTCTTCAAAACCGCCCTTCGTGTATGTGGATGACACTTGGGCGGGTCGTAACGTTCGTGGGAATTGTGAAACGCGCCTGGAGCAATATGTTGCTGTAGGAGCGCCATCACTATGAATTGCTATCAGTATTTTGACTTCTGAGTGAATAGTAAATAGCCTCACATTTCCTGCCATCATCTACAACTTGGTGTAAATGGAAATCTCCCTGCATCGTGAATGTGCCTCCGTTGACAACCGTATTCCTCGCGTTTGGGAACATGATGGCTAGTAGCTACTTTCAAGAGTTCCGATAACTGCCGTTGTAAACCAATTGGAAGATCAATGGGATTGTATCATTCCCTCAGAGATCGTTAGCGATAGGGTGATGGGCAAGAGCAAGAGTCTGACAATCCATGGCTGTGTTATAAGTAAGTAAATACGATGGAGGAACACAGCCACGACTCCGCACGTCATAGCGATCCGAACGTACTTAAATAAAACAAAACGATTGAAGGAGATATTTCATTGGGGCTGCAACTGATTGGATCCGAGGTACAATATATTGAGCGATAACAAGGCTTCAGGAAAATAAAGCAGCCTGATGGCATTAAGTGATGGTGGGCGAGAGCCAATCAAGGGGCATCCATTCGAGTTCTGACTACTGGAATCATGAACTAGTCATTAAGAAAGGTCTTTAGACGATTAAAAAGCGCGTACCATCTGTAGTAAGCACCCGGCCCTAAGGCCCAACGTGATCGCTACAAGTGATGGTTTCGGGCGATGCATCGACGTCCAGGATACCCCATGTGTCCAATTCCATCGGGCAACCTCCAGCTATTGATCCAGGTCAGTCAGTGAAATAGAGATTGTTAAAAGTGCTCGTAGTACGCACCCGGAATTGTAGTTCGTGCTATTAGTCGATGTGGGTGAGATGACGCCAAGTCTATGGCTGGTTATCCTGGCTCTAATTCTCGAGAAAGACTTAGTTAGCGACATCAGGAGAACGTGACAAGAGATTTCTCACCATTTGCAGACCTCTGACCGAGTGAGTATGATAGAATCGCAAAAAAAAATTAGACATGTGAAGTAAAATAAGAAAGATGGATGGACCCAAAACGTCGTGAAGACAGGATAGAAGGTGGAAGCAACGAAAAACCTGCACCTCAACACTGCATGGGTGAATGAGAGGGGGGTCGAGCTGGACCGGGAACTCCGTACGTTTGGCAGAGTCCGGGATCAACTTCGCCATCACACGTCCGACCGCAACACAACACAGACCAGAGCACAGAGGAGAACCGAGTTTCAAGCTTGTACGTGGCTAGTGTCGCAAGACTGTAGAGTATGGAGGATCCGGTAGTGGTTGTGTTCCCGATGGTAGACGAAGGTGGTTCGTGTTCTGTCGCCCTATTCGGGTATTATATTTTTTTGAGGGCTGTAAGGGGTTCTCATCTTTGTTTGGTGAAGAAATCATAGTTAGTTACTCTCTCGAATAAATTCCAACTATTAAATGTTCTTACCTGGAAACTCCATCTCCAATCATCCAGTATGCGCAGAGCCTCCGTTCCACATGACCACACCCGCAACCCCATTGGAGCTCTAATAGCTGGCAAGCCCATTTCGGACAGGCATCGTCGATAGCCGACTCGCGTTTTTTGGCTACCAGGTGCATTTCGCAGGCTTGGAGCTCCGAGGATCAGGAAAATGACGCGGAGAGTGGACCTACCAAAAAACGAATATGGGCCACGAAAAACAAAGACGAAAAACGCAGCACAAACGCACAAAATCTCCCGATCTCGCATGGTATTCCACACTTCCTCCTTTTGCATCCTTCAACGACCCCATCGTCTCCCTCCACTCGTCCACACCCCGCACATATCGTTTGAGAGCATCATCGATCCCCGCCAGCGAGCCTGTAACCGACTTGATAACATGAGACCCAGGCGGCGGCGAGGCTAGGGAGGCATTCGAGGACTTGAGGAGCTGGGAGGTTGTTTTGAATATTCCTTTTCTTATTGAAAAGCAGACGAGAGTCTGCGGGGCGATGGTGCATAAGAACTCCTGAAAATCGTGTTCGGATAGACGTACATAGGTTGATTGTTCTAGGACGAGAGCGGGGAGAAGTTTGAAAAGAGGAAGAATAGATTCAAGGGAAGTCGTTGGAATTTCTGATGAATCTCTGTGAGGGTTGCGTTGCAATATAATATTATTATAACACAATGTCGACTCGCCCTCGGGAGGGAGACCAACAAAATGCCAGACTCAGGTTCCATAGCAAAAAGAAAAAAAAACTGGAATCTACGCGTTGACGGTCGAAGTTTTGAACAGGACAGGTGGACGGAACGAACAGGCAACTGGCCAGTGAGTGGCTTCATAGGGCTTCATATGATTTTTATGACAATGCCTCATGAAGGCGTGGGGATTTGGATTCCTTGTGGATTCCATCCTATTCCTGGAGTTTTTCGCGGATTTGATTTCGACAACGTATTTGGGAAAATTTGCGGCTAATGGAGGAGAGAAGTGCCAGTGAATTTTTTCCCGTCCAAGAATCCAAAACGTGTTCTTCAGAGCTTGGGGGTCCAACATTGAACAAGTACTCGGACAAGTATGCTTAGATTACAGAGTGAAAATGTCACAAAACTAGTCAATCATGTGCGCGTTACGTTGGGCGAATACACCGTCACAACTGCCTTGAACCTCGACCTCCGATCTTCGAAGAATGGGATTGAGAGTATAGGAATCTCCAGAAAGTCTGAGATTTGGAAAATCCGAATGTCCGAGTGTCCGACGGTCCGTCGTGTCCGTATGTCCGACGTTTTCCCATTTTCCCGAACGTCACGCGTATCCGGCGTTTTCCAAACAAACCGTCTTGCCAGTGCAGACCACACCAGCACCGCCAACACCCCTTGCGCAACCCATCCCGCCGAAAGTGCGTCACCCTCTCTATCGTGTGAGTTGATCCCCTCGCTAACATTCTAAGCTCTTACTGATTGTTCTTCACAGCTTCCACATGCAACTAACGATGGCACATCCCTACCCCCCTTTCATTCTATGCCAACAGACCATCACGCCCCACGCCCCAATCGTCTGCCATGTTCCAAACCTCCGCCCGCGCATCAACAGATCCTGAGGGCTATACGTGTACGAACTGCGGTAAATTCGCCAAGTTCACTATATGCCAATCGGATGCCAATGGAAATCGCGGTCGGTTGATGGCAAGGGTACGTGATCCTTTATCACTACTGTTAATTTCTCTGACCTCTTCTTATATAGTGCAAGGACTCAAACAAGGAGGGCGTCCCATGCAATTTTTTTAGGTTCAAGAAGGGCTCGAGCAAATCGCCCGCCTCATCGCCGAACCCTTCTCTATCTCCAAACTCAACGACAGGTGTCCTTCCGGCACCAGCACCTCCCATTCTACCGTCAGCTCATCCTGCGCAAGCTCCAGTCGACACATGTCCCACCCCTGGATGTGGGCAAAAGCGTATTGCGCCGCTTTGTCCACATCGCCTTTGTCGTAAGCATTGCCGCCAGTTAAAGTTAGGGTGCCTCGTGAAGACCCACTTGCCTGACAACGCACCGCCGCCTACAAACACCCCCCCGCTTTCTCTAAACGCTCTGCCTGCACTCGCCTCACTCCCACACCGGCCTCTCTCGCTTTCTCTTCCTCTCGCCCAAGCTCAGTTGTTACCGCCTCATTCACCTGTCGCTGGCCCATCCGAGTCTACCCCGCCGTCCACGCAAACCGTCAATGCCCTCCCCGATGCCCGCTACGTTTCCCATATGCCCGCCATCTTCACCGACCAACTTCGTCGTGAACAGGAGCTTCTCGAAGACCAACGCCAGCGTGACGCAGAGCGTATCCAAAATGAAAAGCGTTCCAAGCAAAGTGTTGTCGTCTATGCCTGGAATCAAGATGCCTCCCCCCCTCTCATCCGAATGTTCCAGGCAGGATTCACCTGGCCTTTCTTCGTGCTTACCCCCAAGATTCTCTCCTTCGTTGGACTCGCTGACACTGCCGATCGCGGAGGGCTTCAAATGTACGAAACCGCATCGCTCGGAGCTTGGGTGCATATCGACGGTGGCCACACCCTAGAGGTACGCGAAGGGCAGCGGATTTTTATCAAGGATGTCGCAGTACGCGACTATCAAGACTTTGACCTACACCACGTCATCACCCGACAATCAACCCCTCACCTCCGCTACGACCTTGCTACCGAGCGGGCCTCTATATGCGAACGATCCAAGGCTGCCAACATATGTCCACCTGCCAAGCGAAAGGCCTCTCTTTCCCTTTCGCCTTCACCTGCCCGGCCTTTCCCAGCCCCTTGCCTTCGTGACACGTATCCCTTTTTACAGTCACCGACCCCCTCCTCATCATCTATGTCCCTTTCTCCACCCTCGATCTCTCCTCCTTCGCCGCCTGCTGTTGTTAAGCCGGAACCGACCACAAAGCACCCCGCATCGCTCTCCTCAGGCTCTATCAATGACCCCATTGAGCTCAGCGATGGCGAAGAACGCCGATGGCCAGGGGATTTCTTTGTTGATGAGGTTGTCCCTGGGCTTCAGGAGCAGAAGAAGACAACGAAAGGACAACACAAGGCTGTCTTCGAACGGCGGTATCCTGGCGTCACATACCGTCGTTCGACTGTTTTTGATCAGGTCAAGAAGTGGAAGGAGGCTCCTGCGCAGCTCAAGGATGCATGCCTGAGCGGGGAAAGAATCCGATGGTCTGTATTTGCGAGGCGCCTCAAGAAAGGGAAAATGCTCACGTCTGCATCTGTTATTGACCTGTCTGATTCGGAATAGATATTGTTTCTTAGTTAGTTTTATCTTTATCTTGATGTGTAATTCGTTTTCTAGCAATAAAACAATATATGTTTGGGACAGTGAACAACGTGTGAGTTAAAGGGTAGGCCAGATTCCTGGCCGCTGCTTTGTCCTCGCCAACCTTTCCTTCGTCATGATGTTCCTGCGGCGCACCATCTCGTCGAGGAAGAAATTATATCTGTCGACGTGCATCTCTCAACAAATCGCCTGATACCCGCCAAGCCAGCCATTCGTCTGCTCCGCAATAGATGAGTTGAAATACCAAGCTTTATTCCCCTCACCTCGGAGTTCAGGATAAGCGGCAGGGTTACAATGCATTTGGCAGAATGTATCCGTCTCCCGGTGCTTGCATTTGAAGTGGAAAACATCGACCGTGAGGCCCACATTCTGGAACACTGGGTCGTTCTTTACCCCCTTGGCAAGCGAGCAGTTGTTATCGAAAAAAATGTGCTCAGGCATTGAACCTGGAAGTCTGTAAGTACGCTTGATCATCTCCTAAAACAATGGTTAGTATGGGTGGTGGTAAATGTCATGAGTACCCAACTTACGACGACAGTAGTGACCGCTTCTGCACCGTAGAAACTTTCCCGGGCTATAATCATGCCACAAGGTGCGACGATAAGTTGTTCATTGTGAGTTCGTCGACGTCCAAATTGAGCACGGATTTTTGGGCGTCTCGTTGGGTCTTCGGCAGGGAGTGCCCGTCCATCGCGTGCAACATCAAATGCCTCAACAACATCCTCTCCGTCCACGAGATCGCTGGCATCAACTATGTCTGCACCCAATGCATCATTGGGGTGGGCTACACGAGCACGGCGAAGGCGTTCCTGAAGCTGAAAGCGTGCTTGTCCCCGGTCGTTGTGAACCCCCTCAACCTTCTCATGATCGGGGTGTTTGCATGTCTTGTGTGATGGTCGTGCTAGTTCAGAACAGCCGATAACAGCGCATACTGCTTCCTGTCCTTGATGCGCTGTGCAGAACCGATGTTGGTTGTTTTCTAGGGGAAGGTGACAGTTGTGAATGGCACAGCATGGGTGGCCAACAGTGACGCCGTCAATCACTGCAACAGATACCTTTCGGTTCCCTGTAATAAAACCAGAGAATCAATTCCAATTTCCCATTGCTGAAATGGTAAATAAATAAATACTTGCCTTCAAAAAAACGAGTGCAAGTCAAGCAGTGGTGCCTCAACTCTGGTTGGCCATAAAGCCGCATATGGTTGTTTCGTGCTTGGACTGCAGCCTTGAACCGTTCCTTGGCTGGGCCGCCATGAGGTACTGTTAAAATCTGACGGCGGAGTTGACAGTCCTCAAGGAGGGATAAAATTGTAAATCCATCGTAGACCTGATCAGATGTAACTGCAAAACTAAACTGCCAAGGAACAGGGGTGTTGGGCAGGGGGCACTGTCCTCCTATCGCAAGGTTGTACAATTGAGCACAATTTGTTGCCGAAGTCCAAGATAGAAGCATCATATTGATCCAGAGGTTAATGACCTTTGTCTCCACAAATTGATGTTCACCGACTTGAATAATATCTGGGATAGTCGTAGTTGTGTAATATGTGCGCTGACCTGCAAAGACACGGAAATTGTGGTGATAATTTGTCTTGCACTCTGTGATACAATGTGAGTTCAAGAAAGACGTTATTACACAAGTTACACTCACTTTCGCAGACAAGATGCACCGACCATACAGGCACCGCACCTGAAGCCAAGGTGAAGAGAATGGCTTGACGAGCTTCCGTCTTCTTTAGCGCCAATTGCTTTATTGCTCGGCTGCAACTTGGATTTTGGCATAGATGTGATGGTGGGTAGATTGTATGGAGAGCTGTTTTGGAAAATGGAAGACAAGTTTACGTTAAAACAGTATGAAAATTCATGCAAAAAAAACATACTAAGGCCGTGATTGTGCCCATGCTGAGAAAAGGCTGATAGATGAGGTTCCTTTTCAAGGAATTTCCCAAATGTTCCTCCCCATACTGTCTCGCGGAGCGCACCCCACAAAGCGGGGATAAAATCTAGATGAATCGAACAGGCCTCGCTCAAAAAGCCTTCCACTGAGTGTGGTAGAAAATCAGGAACACGCTCTGGTAGATGGTCGGCAGGTTGTACAAGCAGAATATCATTTCGAAGACGGGTTGCATAGACAACAAAGTGGACAACTTGGTCAAGAGTCAAGCAAGCAGAGAGGGAGGGCTGAGCCCGGAAAACGTCAAAGAGGCATTGGAACTCGCTCATAGTTGCAGAGTATAGGTACTCTGTGTTGGACTATAGTCCGGGTCAGGACGTCTTTCACATCACGTGCCTCCACGCGACCTTATATGTCGCGTGTCGCCTTCTTCTCTCCTCAGTTGTCACTTCTTTCATCCAGACACTGAGGACGTGA
>Ga0307513_10004170_pt1 | contig 19354 bp, 13 predicted proteins | sample 15_EM_MG_FD_202174 | JGI IMG/M metagenome (GOLD analysis project Ga0307513, IMG submission 202174) | Populus trichocarpa ectomycorrhiza microbial communities from riparian zone in the Pacific Northwest, United States - 15_EM | ecosystem: Host-associated > Plants > Roots > Unclassified | place...
TACATAGTTCTACTTACATGCAAAAGTACAGAGGGTCCGGATGACTTTGCGGCTTTCAAAATGGCGAAAAGGTGTCGAAAAAGAAGGCCTCGGGGTTTGCCGGGCAGATAACTACCCAGTAAAATGATCGGTAAACCCTGGAAAAGGGTATAAATAGTCACTATAACCGGATGCATTGCATCACTTCAAAACATTGTCGAAGCAGTCCGGGGAATCATCCTCCTATTGCCAAGATACTCACTCCTATACTCCAAAGTTATACTTCCTCCTCGCAACGCGCTCAACAAAAGCTGGCCAAACCCAATAAAGCAAATGCCCATACCGCATATGAACTGGCATGAACACCGCCCTCTCGCCATTATCCGTAGCATCGATACAACGCCTCGCCACGTCCTCGCGTTTCAGACCATGCGCATTGGGGTCCAGTTCCCTCACTGGCCCACTATCGACCGCAGAAGCGCGAAAGTCGCCTTCGACGGTGGCAGGCATGAAGAAGGTGAAGGCGATATTGGGGTGTTCGATGGAGAGCGCTTGATAGAGCACTAGAGACGCGGCTTTGGTGGATGCGTAAAGGGTTCGTGTGGGTGCTGGAATGACGGATGCGAGGGAGTTGACGAGGAGGATCGAAGGGGATTGGGAGGTGTTGGAGAGTAATGGGACGAAGGTGACAGCAGCTACCAGAGGCCCGACGTAGTTACCACGAGTTGCGGCGGCTGCAACGTCGACGGTGTTCTGGATGCCTTCTTGCGTGGTCATTTCCAGCTCGGTCTTGTTTTCCACTTCGACGCCAGCGATGGCCAAGAGGGGTTGCAACGCCGACACTCCTGCAGCGACGACGAGCGTGTCTAACCCGTTCCATTCTACATCCGCCGTCAAATACTTTCATGCAGAATCCAGCTACGCAATAGACGCACCTTTTTCGAGGGTATCCCTAACCCGAACCATATCTTGCACATTCGTAAAGTCTCCGGGTACACCCAACACGTCGTGCGATCGGGCTGATGTGACATGTCTGAGCATTCCGGCATTCGACAGCGACTTCCTCCACGAGAGACTCGCGACGCCCTACAACACATGCACGAGCACCGCGGGCAGCGTACTGTCTTGCCACAGACCGACCAACACCGCTCGAGGCTCCTAAGATGAGGACGCGTTCGCCTGATTTTGCGACTTTGAGAAGCCGCTTGGGTTTCTTGGATGAGATGCGATAGAGTGCGAGGAGGAGCGATATAATGGCGAAAGATAGAGACGGTTTCTGCAGTAGTTGCACTAAAATGGGTGGGAGGGTTATACCCATTTGAGGTGGAGTGGTGCTTGGTTACGAATGGTCCTATTCAATTGCCTGTTCCAAAAATCATTTGAGTCGATAAAGGTTTAGCTACAGCAGTATTGTCACTTACTGACGTCCTGTGGTGGCTCGTGAATGGTCGTGAATGGGTAAAGAGAGTTCGTTTTGAAAACCATTCTGTCAACCGGAGAAATGCGTTGCCGGACAAAACGCCGGCAGCGGGTTAACCGTCCACGTTCTCATCGCTGATTTCACTGGCAAAATTTCTATTGATTCGCAAAGTTTCTGTTGCAGGGATCAAGCAGAATAGAATTTGCTCCAGTTTTTCAGTTTCTTTATTTCACGGTATCATACCGATAAATACAATCTTTTAAGTACGTATTATATTATTCGTGCTCCTTCAATCCTGTGCGTTCATGGTTAGATAGGACCACAAGCTGTCAGGAAGACGGAGTCACAGGTCCGACCTGGTCAAAGTCCCACTGCGTATCGAACCAGTAATCGGCGATCGCCCCTGATATCTTCGTTGCTGTGTTCTATCTATATCACCACAGCAGGAACGATGAGTTTGAGGGCTAGAGGCACATAGAAGGTACTTGCCCAATCTGTGATGATTCCAGCGATAACATCACACCCTGTGCGTGAAATTTCTGGGCGATCAAAAGGGTGGCAGTGATCATGACTGTAATCGATTCCAAAGTATCGCCATTCGGGTTCATTTTGAGGGTAAGGAGAATCCAGGAGCGTCCGTCGATTACGGTCCCGCGAGTGATGTTTTTTCTACCGCGATGTTGTCGTTAGAAATGAGGCGAACAAGCCACTGACCAATGTTGTTTTGCGCGAAGGTACATTTCACGGCTCGAGGGACAAGGTCCTGGAGGTATACTGTATAGTGTCTGTCTTGGCTTCTGACACAATAAGCATGCGACCATGGTCTTGGACTAGACTAAGAGATGGCCTGGACAAGAATTTTTATATGGAGAAGTGAGTAACGGACATTGAAGAAATTTACCTGCGTCGCATGTGGTTGTCCTGATGGCGGTGTAGTTTACGTGACCACATGTAGCCGGGACCTGCTGCTCGAGGTTGAGAAACCAATTGCCCGCCATCTGGCACCATTTGACTCCAGAAACTGGAACTGAGATAATCGGTGATTGAAGGACTGAAGAAAGGATGTTATGCAATCCTGCTACAAATCGATAGGACGCGTGACTGATACCGCGTGTTGAGTCAGATGATGCGTGACAGACGCGTTTGGAACAGCCCCTCGAATCAATTTAGAGGACATCTCGTAACAGCATTGCGACAACTTGGCCTGCACGTCAACTCAACGTCAACTTCAACGCGTTACGCCGATAGCCAGGCCCATACTGGGAGCGACCTTGGGCTCCAGGGTTGAATACGCTGTGGCTGTGCCGGGCCGATCATTCTCATCGCATACCACATCATACCATCGCATTCCTGCCTGCCCCAGACCCGATCCCAGCTCGAGGTGGTTTCACCCACCCTCCAACGCCAGTGTTGAATATTCCAGCAATGACAGGATCTGGACGATGATTAACTTGCGACTTGATCGAAAGCAAACGATGGTTCGATCAATCACAAATGTACCCCAGCTCTTGTACCTGTGTGCACTGTGATGCATATGTATGTGATTCAGATGCGTGATAGATTAATATGAACAAGCAAGTACCGTAGTACGTACCGTGTTATTTGGCTGAGAATGTTCAAGTGCAGATAAGTGCTCGGACCGGGAAAACGTTGGGACAACGCGACTTTACTAGTACCCCTGGCATCGTCGAAAGGAAAGAACAGAATTTCGGGATCCCAAATATCCCGGTATTAATATAAAACCTCTTAACAACGCATTAGGCTCAAGCTCCATTCTCCTCAAAGATGACGATGAGCCGACCCAGCTGGGATAAATTCAGAGCGAGTGCGTTTATTGATTTATTTCCAGGGGAAGTCGTGATGCGAGTTAGATCGATTAGAATCTGTATAGCTTCTAGGACTGAGGTATTCCGGCGACGATTGGAACAGGACTCATAGTAATCGGCAGTGGTGCTTACCTAGCCCCAGGCCCCCAGCCATTTGTATTGGCCGATTGAATTCCATGGGCTTTGGAGCTGGGCTGCTGGAGTGGTTGGCGGTGCATCCTCTCTTGTATACTTAATCTGACAAGAATGTTCTGATACTCAATTCAACAGGTTCCTTGGCAGCCTCCGTTCAATCGGCCGTCTAGGGCGGAATGACGGGAGGTGTTTTTTTCGGTATTGCAGTCTACAGTGGGTGCAACGATGGCTCCTGCAACGGTGTCATCTGTAATGTCTGGCCTAGGACTCACTGCTGCAGCAGCTGCAGCCGCTCTTCGCTCTACATTCCGGAGAAAGTGATACACCTGATGATGATGGTCCGTAGCTTCAAGTCGTTAAACCAAACCATTCACAATAATTCTATTAGGTCGACTCCTGGAAGTTTGGTTCACAGAGAGGCAATCTGTGGTCTATTTTCGGTTTGATGGATAACAAGATTTTTGGGTAGTTCGATTGTTTTGAAGCTTCGGCACTTGAATAGTTTAATTGGTTTCATGTCACATATATCGCAGTCTGTCTAGGAGACTAGCCTCAACCTACGAAGTGCGCCGCAAACCAGCCACTTCCTCTTTATCCACACTATCAAACGTCCTTTCTTATGAATATCCTAGAGGCCATCTTGCACTCACATCTAGCTCTGCATCACTGGCGTGTCCCAGTGACTGTCTCGCATTCAAATCCCTGTACCTATATTGCACCTCAGTGACCGACGCCTCAACCCCACGTTGCACCATGTCGAACCCCGAGCTTCATAAGTCTGTCATATAGTTATTAGGCCAATCACCTCAAGGTACAAAGTTGTGAATAGGTGCACTCTCAAAGCGCGTTGATGGTTTCTCTCCCTCATATACATCCTATATGCCCCAACAGTCGTCTTCTCTCTTCAAATTTTTCTGGTGCTGTACTCGCTTCTGCTTGTCCATTCCCTACTCTGAATGAATCCGAGGTGCTGGACAATTACTCAGTTGAAGTTCACCTCGGCGTGAAAATGTTACGCCCATCAACGACAGTGATATAATCGACATTGACAACTTGGAAGTCCAACTTCCAATTGCGATCGACGCTCAACTCTTCACCTATCCTTACATTATTCCTGGCACATTTACCTAGTTTACCCTGCATTATCAATTCGTATCCAACAACCTATCACCCAGTGATCTAATCGTTCAACGAAGCCGACGTCCCAGGTTCCACCCTATGACACTGTCCATCGAAGGTCAACGCAATACTGACTCATAGCGCTTGAAGCTATGTGAATTTTGGTAATGGACCTCCGGTTTCCAACCATTCCCAAACTCACTGAGTATCCGGTTTCGCGCAATACTAGGACCAGTTATAGACCTAGCTAAATCTTTTTTTCTTCTACAATTCTTTCGATGGTCATTAAATAACGAGCTAGCCACAATAGCCATAAGGTTTCTGGAAACACTATAATCAGTTTCCCCGCCAAAATAAGTCGTGCATGAAACCAACTATTTAAGCGCTGAAATGTCAAAACAATTGAACTAGTCAAAAATCCTGCTCTCTATCGACCCGAAAATTGACCATAGATTGCCTCGCTGTGGAGAAATTTTCCTGAAGTCGACCTAATAAATTATTGTCAATGACTTCAAGTTGCTATAGTAACTTGAAGCTAGTACGGACCATCATCAGGTGTATCACTTTCTCCAGCGAAGAATGGCTGCACCAGCCGCAGTGGGTCCTATTCCAGACATCACAGATGACACCGTCGCAGGAATCACCGTTGCACCTATAGACTGTGCTACCGAATAAACTCCTCCCGTCATCCCGCTCCAGACGGCCGATTGAACGAAGATTACCAATGAACGTGTTGAATTGAGTCTCAGAAAATGCTTATCAGATTAAGTATATAAGAGAGGACGCACCGGCAGCTACCCCTCCAGCTCCAAAGCATATGGAATTCAATCCGCCAATACAAATGGCTGAGGCTAGGATAACACCACCGCCGATTATAGTCCTGTTCTGATCGTCGCCGCCGCAAAGGTGGTTGCTCCTCGAGAGTCCATATTTTTAAAAACAACATAGGGGCGTTGGAGTAGAATTTAGCTAGCATGGGGAATACTCTGACTCCTAAAGTCTATAGAGGTTCCAATCGATGAACCAGATCTAACTCGCATCATGATTTCCTTTGAAAATGAATCAATGAACGCACTCGCTCTGAATGGATCCCAGCTGGGTCGGAAGTGATGAGAGGCAAGATAAATATTATTTGAGAAACATAAATTCAACATAAGTTGTAGGTAAAACAAAAAGGGACTAATATTGCCATGCAAAGCAGCAGCCCGCATCACCAAGTATTACTTAGTCTCAGCAGTGAGCAGCCTGTTCGCTTCTTCTTTGGTATGCTCTGCATCTTCGTGGCGACCCACATTGCTGAGAGCTCCTCCGAGCTAGGTTGTGCAGTGGAATGGCCAGATCATAGGTTGATAGTGGGATCTGCCTCTTCGAGTTTACGACGAAGGCTGGCCTCTTCTTCAGCAACGTGCTTTGCATCTTCGTGGCGGCCCATATTGTGCAGATCTATGCTGAGGTTGTGCAGTGAATCAGCCAGATCACTGTTGATGGTGGGATCCATCTCTGCGAGCTTACGAAGAAGCCTGACTGCTTCTTCATCACCACGCATTGCATCTTCGTGGCGGCACATAATGCACATGTCTATACTGAGGTTGTGCAGTGAATCGGCCAGATCACTGTTGATGGTGGGATCAGTCTCTGCGAGCTTACGACGAAGCCTGACCGCTTCTTCGTCGCCACGCATTGCATCTTCGTGGCGGCCCATATTGCGCAGATCTATACTGAGGTTGTTCAGTGAATCGGCCAGATCATAGTTGATGGTGGGATCCGTCTCTGCAAGCTTACGACGAAGCCTGACCGCTTCTTTGTTGCCACGCATTGCATCTTTGTGGCGGCCCAAATGGCTGAGATCTACACTGAGGTGGTGCAGTGAATCGGCCAGATCATTGTTGATTGTGGAATCCGTCTGTGCGAGCTTACGACAAAGCCTGACTGCTTCTTCTTGAGCACGCATTGCATCTTCGTGGCGGCCCACATGACTGAGACCTGCTCCGAGGTGGTTCAGTGAATGGGCCAAATATTTTTTGATGGTGGGATCCATCTCTGCGAGCTTACGACGAAGCCCGACGGCTTCTTCGTCGCCACACATTGCGTCTTCGTGGCGGCCCAAATTGCGCAGATCTATACTGAGGTTGTGCAGTGAATCGGCCAGATCATTGTTAATGGTGGGATCCATCTCTGCAAGCTTACGACGAAGCCTGACCGCTTCTTCGTCGCCACGCATTGCATCTTCGTGGCGGCCCATATTTCGCAGATTTATACTGAGGCTGTGCAGTGAATCGGCCAGATCATTGTTGATGGTGGGATCCGTCTCTGCCAGCTTACGACGAAGCCTGACCGCTTCTTCGTCGCCATGCATTGCATCTTCATGGCGTCCCACATTGCGCAGATCTATGCTGAGGTTGTTCAGTGAATTGGCCAGAACATTGTTGATGGTGGGATCCATCTCTGCGAGCTTACGACGAAGGCTGACTGCTTCTTCTTGAGCACGCGCGGCATCTTCGTGGCGGCCCACATTACTGAGATCTATACTGAGGCTGTCAAGTGAATCGGCCAGATATTTGGTGCCATTGGGATCTATCTCTGAGAGCTTACGACGAAGCTCTACCTCTTCTTCAGCAGCGCGTATTGCCTCTTCGTTGCGGCCCACATTCCTGAGATCTACGCCAAGGTTGTTCAGTGAATTGGCCAGATATTTGGTGCCATTGGGATCTATCTCTGCGAGTTTACGACGAAGCCCAACCGCTTCCTCATCAATGCGCATTGCATCCTCATGGCGGCCCATATTGCGCAGATATATACTGAAGTTGTGCAGTGAATCGGCCAGATCATTGTTGATGGTGGGATCCGTCTCTGCGAGCTTACGACGAAGCCTGACCGCTTCTTCGTCGCCACGCATTGCATCTTCGTGGCGGCCCATATTGCGCAAATCTATACTGAGGCTGTGTAGTGAATCGGCCAGATAATTGTTGATGGTGGGATCCGTCTCTGCAAGTTTACGACAAATCCTGACCGCTTCTTCGTCGCTACGCATTGCATCTTCATGGCGGCCCATATTACGCAGATCTATGCTGAGGTTGTGCAGTGAATCGGCCAGATCATTGTTGATGGTGGGATCCGTCTCTGTCAGCTTACGACGAAGGCCGACTGCTTCTTCTTGAGCACGCGCTGCACCTTCGTGGCGGCCCACATTGCTGAGATCTATACTGAGGTTGTGCAGTGAATCGGCCAAATATTTGGTGCCATTGGGATCAATCCCTGCGCGCATACGACGAAGCCCAACCGCTTCTTGATCGGCGTGCGTTGCATCTTCGTCGCGGCCCACATTCCTGAGATCTACGCCAAGGTTGTTCAGTGAATCGGCCAGATATTTGGCGGCATTGGGATCTATCTCTGCGAGCTTACGACGAAGCCCGACCGCTTTTTCGTCAATGCGCCTTGCATCTTCGTGGAGGCCCATATTCCTGAGATCTACGCCGAGGTTGTTCAGTGAACTGGCCAGATATTTGGCGCCACTAGGATCTATCTCTGCGAGTTTACGACGAAGTCCTACCGCTTCTTCATCAACGTGCATTGCATCTTCGTGGCGTCCCACATTGCTGAGATCTAGGCCAAGGTTGTTCAGTGAATCGGCAAGATATTTGGTGTCGTTAGGATCTATCTCGGCGAGCTTACGTCGAATCCCGACCGCTTCTTCATCAACGCGCCTTGCACCTTCGTGGCGACCCAGATTCCTGAGATCTACGCCAAGGTTGTTCAGTGAATTGGCCAGATATTTGGTGCCATTGGAATCTATCTCTGCGAGCTTACGACGAAGCCCGACCGCTTCTTCATCAGCGCGCATTGCCTCTTCGTGGCGGCCCACAATCCTGAGATCTACGCCGAGGTTGTTCAGTGAATCGGCAAGATATTTGGTGCCATTGGGATCTATATCTGCGAGCTTACGACGAAGCCCGACCGCTTCTTCATCAGCACGCATCGCCTCTTTGTGGCGGCCCACATTCCTGAGATCTACGCCAAGGTTGTTAAGTGAACTGGCCAGATATTTGGTGCCATTGGGATCTATCTCTGCGAGCTTGCGACAAAGCCCGACCGCTTCTTCATCAGCATGCATTGCATCCTCATGCCGGCCCACATCGCTGAGGTCTAGACCGAGCTTGTGGAGTGAACGCGCCAGGTATTTGGTGCTATTGGGATCCGTCTCCGCAAGCTTGCGATGAAATTGCACTGCATCCTGACGTGATTCCACTGCCTTATCCGTCTCTAAATTGGCCGTAAAGCGCTCGGCTTTCCCTTCCAGAAATGCGACGACAGCTGCATCGAACTTCCCGTTTTTATTTTCTCGCAGGCGCTGGAACACACCAAGCGCATCCTCAAACTCCGCCATATTCCGGGCCCCTCCCCGTGACAGATAATTGGCTGCTAGCTGTCCAGAGAGAGCAATGAATTCTAGACGTTTGATCCAATATGATTGGCTCCGATGGTCTTCATCTTGCTCCGATTCATCCCTGGTCGTGCTGTCACCCCTTTCCCAAAGCTCTTTTAGCTGTTGGACAGCCTCGGCTGTGAATGATGGATCAAATAGGTCCATTTCGACCTTTTCTGCGAACTGGGCTGTCCAGGAAAAGTCGCTGCTTCCTATCTCTTTTCCCACAAAGGATTTCCATTCAACACCCATGTCACGGAATGTCGCTCTGGGAACATAGTCCTTGCTCCTGAAGGCCACAGATATGTGAACAAGCTGTCCGGGAGCAATAATACGCCCGGCTCCGATATGAGGGGTCCTAAATGTGAAATGAGTGTACGATATTATCTAACAGTGAACCTGCTCACCTAGTGACTGCGTTGGCAGTCTTGAATGATAAGTGTTTCAGGGGCAAGCACTCCGCCGCTGACCACAAAAAGCCCTTAAGTGATTCGTGCAGGCCCAAGTGCTTCAGCTCGTCTAGGTTCCACGCACCTCCCGTCTCTCGGGGGCGCAGACGAAGTCCAGCTAATTCAGCTTCATTTTCCATCCACAGAAGAGGAACAGAAGAGAGATTCAGATCAAAACTTTTTTCCAACCCTCCACCGCTGGGGATGTACATTCAACCTGAGTTCCGCAGTAGGGATGGGACTTACATGTCAGAATGAGTGCCTGCAAACCACACTTCCTTCACATCGACCGGGCTGTCATCCGATCGTGACACTGAGCTTCCACCATCAATGTATTCCGGGAGAAACTTCACGCGGCGCTCATCCAAGGCCAATGCATGGCGGAAAGTACAGATGTGCCCAGCTGAAGATGTTAATGGGAGAGGATTGTCCCGAACGACTCCGACCGACGCAACAGTATCCCTGATAACATAGATCAGAATAACAAATTTAAGCGATAATGGGATAAAATCTGACCAGACGCCTACAAAATGAATTCGGACATCTCTTCCAAGGGAAAATGTGTCTTTGAAAATTTTGGCATGTTTCTCGGCATCATCAGTCACTGGTAAACGTCAACACAAGCGACAAGTAAATCAATAGTATCAACCTACCTCTTCCTCTGTGTCGCCGCAGGTAAATTTCATATGCACTGGTCTGTAATATTAGCAACGAAATTACTGGTGACGGGGGTTAATACACACAAAGGGATGAGCTCTTCGTTCCCGGATTCTACGAGCCCGACCTTCCAGCCAATCAATTCAATGACCCGTATGGATCAGCCGAGATACCACATACCGTTTTGATCATTCCCGCCAATGCTCGAACCTGGTATGCGCCGCGGGAGAAACCTGTGCATTTCAATGAATGACACTCAGCAAAGGACGGAGGATTCTCACCAAAAAGAAATACTTTGTCTCCAGGCATATATTTCTCGCAAAGCCACCGGTACGCCTTGAGGATAGTGTCCTTGAAATTGCTGAGAATAAAGGATCACCAGTGTGAACTAAGTAAGTTAATAGAACTAACAATGCGAAAGCTTGATCAAGTCCATTGTCAACTTGTTGCCGCCATGAAGCCTTTTTTCCGTCAGGCACTCGAGTTCCAATACCGCAGTTGTAATATTTGCGTTGTTTGTCTGGAAGAACCCGACTGTGAAGCCTCACAACGTTGGTGTTCTGACCGAAGTGAGGACGATTTTCATTGCCGCTATGAGGTTAACTACTCACCTTGTCCCCAAACTGATTCGACGTGCCATCAATGGAGAGCACCAAGTTTTGCGACATCTGACTCCCGCATTTCCCTTCGCAAGGGCTTTTGCACATGCAGTGATCCCGGCAAGCGCAGGTGCATTTGCAATTGCAGGTTACTTTACAAGCGCAGCCGCACTTTCTTGCGGGGAGGCCTCGGTCTTTTGTCATGGCACCTTTTTCATTCTCATCTCGAGCCCCATTGTCCTTTTTCACGGCCTCGTCCCTCCTGGCACTTCCGATCTTCAACTTGAAGTTCTCAACCATTAAGCAGGAAATCCTAGATAAGCCCTACGATTAAATACAATTTCTTGCCAATGAGAGAGGACGTACCACAGAGGGGGGATCGACCGTGATTGAAGGAAGATGCAGAGAATAGCAATATAACCACCTGTGCCTGTTTCGCACTTTCTTTCTCAACCACGTTCCCTACCTCACTCCAGGGTGTGTAATTCGATCCGATAAGCGCCGGAGTTAGAAGTGTATGCATTCGGCAGTGTTCCCAATTTTCGTCATAGAGGGACCAGTTCATGGGGTTCTTCCCACATGATGTCAGACAATTATGTAAAGTGTCCGGTCTTTCGGGGTGATCTCAAGGTGATCTGAGACGGTTCTTGCGTATCCGTCGGTAATTTCACCAAAGCCAAATAGGCTGATTTCGACGACGGAAGTATGATAGCTACAGTGTCAAGTTCAACGGTTAATTCCATTGCGAGGGGTGGCATTGTATACAAAGCCACATCAATGCCAAACGAGCGCTGTTTGAGAATACTTTGTAATGCAAATCATTGATTTCATAAGATCCTACCTGTCCCGGAGTTTCCTGACACGGAAGCGTGAACAAAAGCTTCCCCAAACGCCTTCATCGCGGGCTAATAAGGCACGAATCGTTCTTGCTGGGTCGGCAAAAAGGTTCCCAGACTTTTCATGGCAGACTTCTCACTGGTCGGCTCCAACGTATTCCTTATTCAGAGCCTAGTATCCTCCAATCGGGATGCTTCCCATGCGGTATTATAACGCGGGGCGTGCGAGTGTATAGTGCAAAGGAGTGCGCGCTCAGTGGCAGGCCTTCTTCCAATGGAGTTGTTCTTCCCACAAGGCATGGGAACTACTAGAGCGCTTAAGTACTTGTAGCGCTCCTCCGCTCCTTTCAGTTCCAACTATGCCTTCACACAACCACAACAGCCCGCTTTGACATTCTCCCTCAAACACGCCCCGAAGACGGATGAGCCGACCCAGCTGGGATAAATTCAGAGCGAGTGCGTTTATTCATTTATTTTCAGAGGAAATCATGATGCGGGTTAGACCCGTTTGATTGATTGGAATCTGTAGAGCTTTTAGGAGTGAGAGTATTCCCCATGCCCAGCTGAATTCTACTCTAAGGTTCCTTTGTTGATTTTAAAGATATAGACTCTCGAAGAGCAGCGGCGGCGACGATTGGAGCAGGACTCATGATTGGGGGTGTCGCTGTGCTAGGCCCAGCCATTTGGATTGGCGGATTAAATTCCATAGGCTTTGGAGCTGGAGGGGTGGTTGGCGGTGAGTCCTCTCTTGTATACTTAATCTGACAAGAATGTTCAGATACTCAATTCAACAGGTTCCTGGGCCGCCTTCGCTCAATCGGCCGCCTGGGGCGGAATGATGGGAGGTGTTTTTTCGGTAGCACAGTCTATGGATGCAACTATGGCTCCTGCAACGGTGTCATCTGTAATGTCTGGCCTAGGACTCACTGCAGCTGGTGCAGCCGTTCTTCGCTCTACAATCCGGAAAAAGTGATACACCTGATGATGGTCCGTTGATCTGGCATAGATTAGATTACGAGTGGCTGTACAGTCCGATCGTCAGCCACAATCACAATCGCCCTTTGCTTCCGTCCTTCGTATCGTGCCCTGCAGATCTGCCGTCTCCACCGTAGCTTCAAGTCGTTACACCAAATCATTCACAATAATTTTATTAGGTCGACTCTTGGAAGTTTGGTTCACGGAGAGGCAATCTATGGTCGATTTTCGGTTTGATGGATAACAGGATTTTTGGGTAGTTCGATTGTTTTGAAGTTTCGGCACTTGAATAGTTTAATTGGTTTCATGTATGACTTATTTCTCAGGCTTCCGCGGAGTCGTGGTTTAGTACTTATGATAAGGCCTGGATTCGGGTTTCAGCTTTTAGATGTTCAGGCACGGAGTGTAAATTTCGCCTGCATGGCTTTCCATACCATACAATGAAAATGGATTTCTTGTGTTCTTATACGTATGGCTCAAACCCGACCGGCCACATATCTGGAAAAATTTGAGAGAATCGGTAATCGATAATCGCCGAGAGGGAAACACAGAGGAGTCTGCGGAAAGTTGCAAAAAAGAGGCGCCCACAAGTACATACGTGACTTTTAGAAAATCAGACAGCAAGACGCCGCGGCTCTCCGAGAATAAACTTCCTTTGAATTCATTACGGGAATCTAGAACGGCCAATGGACCATTCACAGGAAAAGGGTATAAATAGTCAAAATAACCGGATGCATTGCATCGCTTCAAAACATCGTTGAAGCAGTTCGGAAAACCATCCTCCTATTGCCAAGGTACTCACTCCTATACTCCAAAGTTATACTTCCTCCTCGCAACGCGCTCAACAAACGCCGGCCAAACCCAATAAAGCAAATGTCCATACCGCATATGAACTGGCATGAACACTGCCTTTTCCCCATTATCCGTAGCATCGATACAACGCCTAGCCACGTCCTCGCGTTTCAGACCGTGCGCATTGGGGTCCAATTCCCTCACAGGCCCACTATCGACCGCAGAAGCGCGAAAGTCGCCCTCGACGGTGGCAGGCATGAAGAAGGTGAAGGCGATATTGGGGTGTTCGATGGAGAGTGCTTGGTAGAGCACTAGAGACGCGGCTTTGGTGGATGCGTAAAGGGTCCGCGTGGGTGCTGGGATGACGGATGCGAGGGAGTTGACGAGGATGATCGAAGGGGATTTGGAGGTGTTGGATAGTAATGGGACGAAGGTGACAGCAGCTACCAGAGGCCCGACGTAGTTACCACGAGTTGCGGCAGCTGCAACGTCGACGGTGTTCTGGATGCCTTCCAGCGTGGTCATTTCTAGCTCGGTCTTGTTTTCCACTTCGACGCCAGCGATGGCCAAGAGGGGCTGCAACGCCGACACACCTGCAGCGACGACGAGCGTGTCTAACCCGTTCCATTCTATATCCATCGTCAAATACTCTCATGTAGAACCCAGCTACGCAATAGACGCACCTTTTTCGAGGGTATCCCTAACCCGAACCATATCTTGCACATTCGTAAAGTCTCCGGGTACACCCAACACGTCGTGCGATCGGGCTGATGTCTGAGCATTCCGGCATTCGACAGCGACTTCCTCCACGAGAGACTCGCGACGCCCTACAACACATACACGAGCACCGCGGGCAGCGTATTGTCTTGCCACAGAGCGACCGATACCACTCGAGGCTCCTAGGATGAGGACGCGTTCGCCTGATTTTGCGACTTTGAGAAGCCGCTTGGGTTTCTTGGATGAGATGCGATAGAGTGCGAGGAGGAGGGGTATAATGGCGAAAGATAGAGATGGTTTCTGCAGTAGTTGCACTAAAATGGGTGGGAGGGTTATAGCCATTTGAGGTGGAGTGGTGCTGGTTATGAATGGCCCTATTCAATTGCCTGTTCCGAAGGTCATTTAAGTCGATAAAGGTTTAGCTACAGCAGTATTAACACTTACTGACGTCCTGTGGTGGGTCGTGAATGGTCGTGAATGGGAAAGGAGAGTTCGTTTTGAAAACCATTCTGTCAACCGGAGAAATGCGTTGCCGGACAAGACGCCGGGTCATCTATTTTTGATCCCATGTGTAACCGGTTCACCGTCCAGGCTCTCATCGCCGCTGATTTCACTGGCGAATTTTCTATTGATTTCGCAAATTTTCTGTTGTAGGGATCAAACAGAATAGAGTTTGCTTCAATTCTACCCCCTTTTCGTTTTCTTTATTTCACGGTGCCATAGAATACAATTTTTTATTATATCATTCGTGCTCCTTCAATCCCTCGCTTTCATTGTCAGATAGGACCACAAGCTGTCAGGAGGATGGAGTCACAGATCCTTCCTGGTGAGATTCCACTCACTGCGGCCAGTATGGAATCAATCATCGTCCCTGATATCTTCGTTGCTGTGTTCTGTCTATTTCACCAGACCAGGAACGACGAGTTAACGAGGGCTAAAGGCACATAGAAAGTACTTGCCCAAACTGAGATGATTCCAGCGATCACATCACACACCGTGCGTGAACCTTCTGGGCGACCAAGAGTGGTGGCGGCGATCATCACTGTAATCGGTTCCAGAGTCTGCGTGTATATGGCGCCGTCGCCATTCGGGTTCATTTTGAGGGCAAGGAAAATCTAAGAGCGTCCGTCGATTACGGTCCCGCGAATGATGTTTTTTCTACCGCGGTGTTGTCTTTGCAACTATAATGAGACATGAGATGAGCGAACCACTGACCAAAGTTGTTTTTCCCGAAGACACATTTCACGTACGGCTCGAGGGACATGGTCCTGGAGGGAAATAGTGTCTGTCTTGGCTTCTGATACAATAAGCGTGCGACCACGGTCCTTGACTAGACTAAGAGATGGCCTGGACAAGAATTTTTATATGGAGAAATGAGTCGAGAGAATAACGAACATTGAAGAAATTTACCTGCGTCGCATGTGGTTGTCCTGATGGCGGTGTAGTCTACGTGACCACTTGTAGCAGGGACGCGCTGCTCGAGGTTGAGCACCTCCATGTGGCACCATTGCAGATGCGCAAAAGAAAAAGGATTCAATCCAGGCACGCGAGGCTGTTTCATTCTGGAGGATCCAACATGTGTAAGATTTTGTGTCCATTGCGTTTCGTGTACAACTCACCCACTCCCGGGATAATCGTGTTCAGCACACAAAGGTGACGATACAACCTGTCGGAAGACAAATGCTCCATCCTTCCGAGTCCGAGTTGTTCAGTGGCGACCACCCGTACGTTGTAATCCGCTTTCAACTTGAGCGAACTCATAAATTTGGATGTTGTACTGGAAAGAATCATCCTCCTCATTCCAGGGAAGGAAAAATGGGCTATAATACGCAATACGGTGAGATCCTGTTTGCTAGTAGGGTACGATGCATACCTTGGGCTTCCGACGATCGAGCCTCGGGCCCTCGACTTCAACGTCTGTAGCAACCTTGTCACCGGTTCCTCAAACTCTGGCCCAAATGTAATCAAGTCTTCTTGATCGTCACCGTCAGAGGTACTGTCCTCGTTCGTGTCGGTAATGGCTGATTTAATTCGAATGGGCGATTGGCAGGCTATTCTCAGTTCAGAACCACTTCAGTGATCATTTACACGTGACGACGAAATGGTATGCACGAGATCTATAATTAGATCCCGTTTCCCTTTAAACCACCACCATGCTCGTCCGACCCTTGCGGTACCTCCTAGGTCGTCCACGAGCTGCATACCATTTCCACACCACCGCATCCTCCTGGGCCTCACGGAAAGTTTTACAAACATTCAAGCTCGCCGACATTGGAGAGGGCATCACCGAGTGCGAGGTGGTGAAATGGTGCGCATGCTCCGGCCGGACTTTTCACATCGCGCTCAGCCTCTCTGACTGACCTTCAATGGCGTGCAGGAGTATCCAACCAAGGGCTACCGTGCAGGCATTTGACCCGCTCTGTGAAGTCCAGAGCGACAAGGCGAGCGTTGAGATCACCAGTCCTTTCGATGGAGTGATAAAGGAGCTGCTTGTCCAGGAGGGCGAGATCGCCAAGGTGGGAGCGGGACTTTGCACTATAGAGGTGGAGGAAGAGGTTGCTGAGGGATCTGAACCTTCCCCCGTTGAGCCTGTCGCACTCTCGTCGGTGGAGGCGAAACCAACACTGTCGACAGAGACGCCAAGCACGGACGGAGCTTACGCGACGCGTCGCCCGCACCCTATGGATCCCAATCACACTGGAGAACAAAAATCATCAAATTCGGATCATGTTTTCGCTGCTCCTTCCGTTCGCCATTTTGCGCGTCAGCAAGGTGTTGATCTCGGTCTTCTAGTTCCAGGGAGCGGGAAAAACGGTCGGATTGAGAAAGGGGACATCGAGTCTTTCCTCAACAGCCAACGTGCTGCTAGTACTCAGGGTGTACCGACATCAGAACCACTTGGTGATGTTGTCGTTGAGTTAGGGAGGACGCGTTATGGAATGTGGAAAGCGATGGTGAAGGTATTTGAATGCAGAATTTATCGTAGCTTCGTCCATACTCACAAATTTGAACTTTGTTCTAGAGCCTGGAAATTCCTCATTTCGGGTACATCATCTCTACCAAACGTACTTATACTTGAGACTAATTTATTACATTTGGCAGGTATTCGACAACCTTGGACATTACTGCGTTGCATGACATTTTACCTGCTCTGAACGCTCACATTCCGACCCATTACCTCCCAGAGAGCTCAAGGCCACGAGCATTACAAGCTATCAATCCTTCTGCTCTATTCCCCGCACCGACACACACAGGGATATTAGAATCCCAACAATACACGCGGCTGACTTACCTCCCAATCCTCCTCAAAACCCTCTCAAAAGCCATGCTCGAATGGCCGATCTTCCGCAGCTCGATCACCCCCCAGACCTCCACCTCCGAAACATCCAAACCCACACTAACCATCCGCCCTAACGCTGATATCAGCATCGCGCTATCCACGCCCAGCGGGCTATACACCCCAACCATACAAAGCGTCAACACGCAGTCCATCTACGCTCTCTCGTCGCAGCTCAAACACCTCTCGCATCTAGGGCGTCAGACTCCGTGCACACTCACTCCTAAGGAGATGCCGAAACGCGGCGGCACTATCACGGTATCGAATGTCGGCGCCATCGGTGCAGGGGACTTTGGGTCGCCCGTTCTCGTCCCTGGGGGTGGGGTCGCCATTGTCGCTATTGGGAGGGCGAAGTGGGTTTGGGATGTCGATAGGGGTGATGGAAAGGGTGAGAGGAGGTTGAAGATTGGCGTTAGTTGGAGTGGAGATCATAGGGTTGTGGAGGGGGCTGAGCTTGCGGCGTTTGTGGAGTGTTGGAGGGGGTATGTGGAGGTGCCGGAGAGGCTTATTGGGGAGGGTGTTTAGATTGGAGGGACTAACGTTAAAAAATTGCATGTATTTTTATTCATGTTATTTCTTTTTTTTTCGATGTATCCTCGGGAGTCGGGTTTTACGACTCGGATCCCCTCGTGCATTTGATTCCGCAGACGGTTCTTGGGAACTAAAGATACTAGCGTCTACTAACTGAACTTTGACGAGCCTCCTCCTGTTTCACCATCCAACTGGATACTTCTTCGATCCAGGTATAGCACAATGCTGAAGGTAGGAACGATTGCTGGACTAGTGGGGTCTGTCTCCGTTTTGAACTATAAACGTCGTTTTTTGCTTAGTCTGGCTCAGGTTGTCACGTTGGCGTTGGCACTCAAGTACATATACTCGTCGTCTTTTTGGTAGAGTTGATAAGTTATTGGATTACCCAACACTGAGATAACTGTGGTAAAAGAACCTGAGTCCGTCGACCTCGCGGTCGCGGCTATTGCATATTGCAGGAATTTTGAGGGCTCGTAGGTGGTTTTGTGGTTTTAGCGTGGTGCTCCTCATCGTTCTGGGAGTACCTCTATCTCAGACGAAGGAGAAAAGGGGAGATCTTGTGAAAACGGTGCCGGGCATTTGGCGCCCATGATGGTTAAGGCCTAATGAGGTGGGCGAGCAGGATGTAAACGCGACCCAGAATCTGGTTTCCATAACCTAGTACTCCTATCTGTGATCGATCGTATTCCAATTTGACATACTCAAAGGTTCGTTCAATCTGGGCCTATGTGTGCACTATCATAATAACTTTAACGATTTTCCTTGGGTTCCTTAGCTTCCAATCAATCCCCGCCGCGATGCCGATCGCCATATTACGGTTGCCTATCGACAACCAATGGGGTATCTGTGAATGCGAACTGGCCTACATTTTGGAATGGGCGTGTAAGTGACTATTCCGTTTGGTCGAAAGCATTCATACTCATAAACGTAGGTTTTGGCATGGACGGGCTTCGTCAGAGTCGACGGCCAAACATACCAATGGCATAGTAAAAATAATATCACGACCGGGATTTCAAATACGACAACCACACCTTACCCAGACGAGGAGCACATTTACGATACTTACTGTATTATCCAGACCAATTCAGTTCAAGGCTAATCCCCATATTCTACCATATCCCCGGCTCATTGCCCCTTATCCTTTATGGTCCCGCGGACCCTGTAGCACTCCTTTTAGTAGTAGTGCTTTGAGACTTCGGTCGCAAAGCTGCAGCCCAGCCACCCCATCGATTTAACACTTTATACAGACAGGTACTTACACGACATGTATGAATTAAAAAATAAAAATAAAAATAAAAATTCAGTACAATCCACGATTTGTGGGTCCGTTGGGTGCCCAAACCTAGGTTCCATGTAACAGTGCTTTCTTGAGCGCCTAATTTTAGTCCTCAGATTAGGCTCCCCATTCGTTCCCGTTTTCGTACCTCTCCGAAGACGCCCTCAGGCTATCGACAACGGACAGAAATTCTCATTTGATCCAATTCCATTCCCACTCATATGCTTGTACACTTTTTTTCTATCATCCTTTAACAATCTTTAACCAAGTTCTTGCCAGGATG
>Ga0307513_10004171_pt1 | contig 19353 bp, 19 predicted proteins | sample 15_EM_MG_FD_202174 | JGI IMG/M metagenome (GOLD analysis project Ga0307513, IMG submission 202174) | Populus trichocarpa ectomycorrhiza microbial communities from riparian zone in the Pacific Northwest, United States - 15_EM | ecosystem: Host-associated > Plants > Roots > Unclassified | place...
ATACCCCCTCTGGCCCCCTCTGGCCCCCTCTGGCCCCCTCTTGCCCCCTCTTGTTTCTCGTCGTTCGTTCGACGCCGCCGCTCCAACGCGAAGCGTGCGTCTCGTGCTTCCGTCTCGCCATTCTCGTGTTCAACCATTCACATGTATTCCAACATACATCCATCGTACCCTCATCACCCATTCTATTTTTGGATCGACTCGATGCTCGCTCACACCTATCCTTGCTCTACATACGTACTCTTACCATACGTACTATGCGTTGTATCACCACCCCGTACTTACCAAAAAATGGAAACAACGGTTTCAACAGCCAAAACTCGTGAGCGACGGTTCTTAAAGACACTGGGAACCTGCGTGGTATGTGCCTGACACTGCAGAGGCACCATCAAACTAGATCAACTGTTACAAACGTGCCTGAAATTCATGCAAGCGCAGCGTTCAAAAAAGTCCAACGTAAAGGTCCTATCTACACAAGGCACCCTGCCAGGAGTCCCTTCAGCTGCTCATCGGCACTCACTCCACTGCTCCCAGCGGTCGTGCCTTGCTGAGTTAGCCCAAGTAGGTCGTCCACGTCCTGCGCGCTGAGTCCACTAACCCCTCCAGGGCTAGTGCCCCACCCAGCGCTCCCACCTGCGGCAGCATTCTCGCCTCCACACCATTTGAGCAGCTCATCGTAATCGAAGTCGAGATCAGTCAACCTGCCACTCTCATCCCCCGGCGTGCTCGTCCCACCCACTTGGAAATCCGCGTCATCAAATCCAAAATGGAACGCCTCGCTTTCGCTACCACTACTCCCAGCTATTACGTTTCCAGATAGTGTACCATCCGACCAAAAGCTCGCAAAGATGTCATCGAGAGAAGGGTCATGTAGCTGCCCAAATAGATTGTCTTCTTCTGTGTCGGTTCCGGGGTACGACTTAGATTTGAATTTTGGCGCTCTGGGTGTCTCCAAGTCGTCGAATATTTTCGATACGACTCTGGCAGGTGAGGATTCGTTGGCGTTATTTTGCTCTAAATCGCCAAAAATCCTCGCTAAGACTTTGGTGGGTGAGGACTCGATGGTGTCATATTCTGTACGTGCCTCCTCATCTTCTTCGGGAGGCGGGCGACATGTTTCAGCAGCACTCGGGGACGAGGGAGGGGGCGGCGAGCTAGGAGGTAGGTCTTTACTCCAGTGATTGGGGCCTCTTGTCGATGTTTGGGACATGTCGAACGTATTCGAATTTCCACCCAGTCTCCGTTCACAAGGACTGCTTGGGCGGTAGACATCTTCGCTAGGAAGGGCAGCGTCTTGGTCTGCTTGTGTACGTCTGGTGGAAGGTGGCTTAAAGGGGGAAAAGGGACCACGTTTGGCAGGCGAACCAAAAAGCGAATCGTCGCCTGGCTCTGTTGGGCAACGTAAAGGAGAAGTAAGATTGAGGGGTGCACCTGGTATGCTGAAGACATTGGCAAGATGCGTTGTAGCAGGTTTGGGTGTTTTGAGTGTCAAACCAGCTTTGTAAAAACTGTTCGGGGGTGGTGTACTTCTGGTCGGTGGCCGCTTCGGGGAAGAGAATGCAACTCCTAAGATATCGGCACTGCTCGTTGGGAATTCAAAGGATGCCGCATTATCGAGAGGCACAATCTTCTCTGGAATAGACGTATTTGCAACTTTCGATGTCTTCTTTCCAAAACCATGGTCGTCACTTGAGGTCGGTGGTTGGGAGGACCCGTTGTTAAACTTTTTCTTCTTCCTCGTCTGACCTTGGGTCGCGGATGCGTCAATGGCTTCCAAAGCTCGCTTCTTTCCTCCATTTCCACCACTGACAGCTTTAGTCTTACCCTTACCCTTCATTGGTGTCTTGCCGTAGTCCTTACTGTTCGTACTGGAGGCGAGTGTTGGTTTGCGGTTTCCGATCGCTCCCGTCTTCAGAGGCTGCACTTTCTCCTTCTGCTGCTCCACCCTGGTCTTCTGCTTTCCCACTGCACGAGTATTAGACGACATTGATCCAGATGGAGCGGAAGCTGATGCATGGGACGCCGGGGATCCGGCAGTCGAGTTGAGAGTTAAGCGGAGCTTCCGGACAGTGGTGGGTGCTGGTTTTGGCGGCGGGGGTGCTGGTAGTTCCTCGATATCTGGCGAAGAGCCCTGACTTTCTTCGTCACTAGTTGCACTGGGCTGGGAGCTCGGTGGTAAAGGGCTGGGACCAGATACAGCCCCTTGGACAGAGGATCTGAGCAAGGTGATGAGCTTGTCGAATGCTTTCCCTTCCTCGCTCTCCGGATCCGGGACCTCCCCTCCTTCGACGCTCGCCAGGCGTTTCAACAGACTTGTCAGTTTTTCCTGTCCAACAGCTTCCACTGCCCTCGACGTTATAGAAGGGAACGGTGCCTGTGCTTGTGCTTGTTGTGGTAGAGAGTAGTAGTAGGGGGGATAGGCTGCTTGACTATGGGTTCGAACGAGGGGTTGACGGGTGAAAACCCGACCATACCGTTCATTTGGGTCAAATGGACCGGGAGGTCCCTTGCTGCTCGATCGATCAGTCTTGGTTGTACGATTTGAGGACGACTCCACGCTGTTTTTGCGACTACTATTCGACTTGATGGAAGGTGGAGGTGCAGAAGCTGTTCGGGGTCCTAAACCCTGTGCTGAAGGAAACACCTTGGACGGTTGACCATAAGGGTACATAGCCATTTGAGCTTGCGCTTGGGCGTAACTCGCCCATGCTGCGTAATGGGGATGACCAGGTATTGGCATTTGGAATTGAGGCACCAACACAGTCTAGAAAATATGCTTCGTTTAGTATTACATTTCTGAAAAGTGACCGTGTTCTTCACGTACCTCCTGTAATCGCAAGACAACCTCCAGCGAATCGTTTCCGTTGTCTTCAATGAGCTTCCCAGTCACACTCAACGGGTTATTAGTTCCATCCGCTTCGGCAAATGCGTGCGATATGAGTCCCATTCCTGTCATGACACCATGCTGAGTGGGTTCAGAGGAACTTGAGATAACAGCGTGCGTCGGCATTGGGACCTCCTCCAGCGGATCCAACGCGTATACCGACCAGTCACGTGTCCGGTCATATGCCAGCTCGGGACTAATGTGTGGGAGTATGTTATGTTAGCGCGAAGCGCGCGCCGGAAGGCCTCAAAGGGGTACTCTCACCTGGCCGCCCAGATCGCGTTTGCGCACGATTTGAGGGCTACATGCCCATATAACTGCCCAGGTTCCTCCTCCACTTCCTCACTGGGTGGTTGGAACGCGTCTAGCTCACGCAAAGCGGGGTCGATGTTGGCCCAATCATTGTTGGTTGAACTTCCGGCGGTTCCATTAACAGCGCTTTGGTTCCTCATCACGTGAGAACCCGAAGGTCCTGGTTTGGAGTCCTGGGAATCGCGTTTAGGATCGCGGTTCACCTTGCCAGTCTGCTTGGACGGCGTGACGATTTTAACGGCGACCGGCATATGACGCGCGAGGCAGTAGTGGGTCGCTTGGTTGATGGTATAGAGGACTTTGACTATAAGAAACATGGAATAGGTGGTCAATGGGACTTGCGACGCGTCCATTGAGACGGACGACGAACTAGGTACCACCCGAATGTCGGAGTTTCGTGTCATATTTCGCGTTGTTGTTGAACTCATCGATGCAGCAACCCGCGAGGTGTCGCTACGCGCCATAAAGTGTGGGCGAGGAAGGGGTAGGAGTCACGTTACGATTTGTTTGGCCACAAACACTGCATATTCCAAACCAAACAGACTTAAGGCCCAAAAATCTATCATTATTGCCTGTGTAAACCACGGAACACCCCAAAATGCATGAATTGAGGGACAGGCCCGGAGGAGAAATAATGACCATCAAAGCTTTGGTTTGTCGGCATCACTGTCAGCTGGTGCTCCAGCAGGAAGCGTCGGAGCAACAGAGACAGGGTGTTCCTGGCTCGACGTCCCAGCTTGAGTGGGGGATTCAATATGCTTTAGCGCCCACTCGACTGCCTTCCTGATCAATCCATCCTTGAACTCCGGCTCATTGTGCAATTCGTGGAATCCACCCTGTAAAGGGACAATGAACATGAGGGGGACCCTTGGGTATCCCGAAATTGCCCACCTCATAGAGTTCCCATGTTTTGTCTTCGGCCTTCAGTGCTTTGAAGACTCTGTCCGAAGACTTGAACGACGTAACCTATGGAAATACTGTCTCGCCGAAGTTAGATAGCATAGGTTGAAATGAGCATACCTCATCTGCGTCCCCGTGAATGAGCCACAACTGAAATCCCTTTAGGTGGACTCTGGTGGAATTGAGAACCAACACTCACGGGTAGGGATTGTGGCCATTGTCTATAGTGATTATCTTCAAGGTCCTCGCCCTGCGGTCGGTGTTAACCATACTCATGAGTGTCTACAGATCGCTTTCTTACACCACTCAGCATTGTATCAAGCGCCATCAGGCCCGACTTTTCAATGACGAGGGGATCTTCCTGATACAATTTGTTGCAACCGGGGTCGTGAGAGAGTTTCTACTCGGCGCAGTGAGTCCTCGAGCTCAGCGTGCCTAGAACCACAATATTGACTAACGTCATAAGCTACAGGCGCCGACACAAGCATCCAAGGTCGCAGTTTGGATGCTGCCCCACCCACAATGCGCTTCCATGTAGCTGGAGGATGTGCAGTACGAATAAGAGGGGACGTGGACAACACTCCTTTCAGGTATGATTTAATTCCTGTCTTATTGGGTCCTATGCACGGATAAGACAGGACTAAAGCGCCTCCCTAAGCACGCTCGTGAGTGCCCTGTGCACTCTCGATATTAAGACGAGAACCCACGTACCATGGAGTGTCCATAAAGGAAGAGCTCGTCCGTGCCAAATCTTTTCTTAGCCTCATTCAAGAAGAATTCAATGTCTGCCAACTGTTCCGGCCTGGAAGTCTTTCCGTAGGCGCTAGATGGACTCCGGTTCTTTTCGTCAAGAGCAGTACGACCATACCTGGGTGACGAGAGTATAGTAGGATGGTGATGAGCGTTGGGGGTTTAAATTAAGTTCCGCGAATAGACCGGGTATTCTTACCCGCGTTGATCAAAAGCTAGAGCGGAAATACCAGCTTCCGCGAACCTGGAAATAACATGGTCATAGCTGTAAACGTGCTCAGAGATTTGCGCTAGCCCTACTATGGGAAGTGGCAGAGAGACACACCGGCCGATGTGCTCGATGAAACCATGCACGAAGACGACTGCGGCTTTGGGATTTGGGACCGAGTAGATGCGAGTATAGAACTTTGTGTTGCCGTTGGCTATCCACTCTTCGGTGTACTTTGCCATGTAGGAGAGACGACGCAACGCGGTGCCCAGCCTCAAGCTCAATTTCGCCCATGACCATGAACACGCTGTCCGTGACCTACTACCTAAAATCCGAATATATCGAGACTGTAGAATACCTATCATTGCTTTGAACAAATAACTCAAACTATACTCTAGGACACGGGCAACAAGGTCTCAAGGCGAGCCACAATTGCCGGTCCGCAAAACATCATCCTCGGTGGCAAGACCATCATCGCAAACGGCGCTATCATCCGAGGAGACTTGCGAAGGACAGGTCCAGGCCATGCTGTAGTCATTTCAGTAGGCCGATATTGTCTCATCGGCGAAGGCTGCATAATGAGGTGCGCTCCTCCCACTCTCGACCACCCTGTACTTGAGGATTAACCTGGAAAAGGTAGACCTCCCTATAAGACATACCGCGGAAATTTCAACTACTATCCAATGAAGATAGGCGACCATGTCCATGTTGGGGCAGGTTCAGTAGTCGAAGCAGCTACAATTGGGAACCACGTAGAAATAGGGAAGAATTGTGTTATTGTAAGTTTGATGCTCCCGAACGAATCCGACACCGTCATGTTCTCACCTCCGACTTCAGGGCAAGTTCACCATCATCAAGGACTGTGCCAAGATCGCCGATAATACCATAATACCGCCTAATACAGTGGTACCTGCACTATCACTATTCTCTGGCTCGCCAGGTACGTCATCTTCTTCACCCTCGTTATGAATGCTCACAGATTTCGCAGGACAATTCGTAGACGACCTACCAGAGAACACCCAGGAGATGGTAGAAGCATATACCAAACTGTATTATAACCGGTTCCTCCCCAGCGAGAGCTGATCGACAATCGGGAGTGTTAGGTGTTCTGTTCTGATCTCACATGATATGCCACGTGATATGCCACGTCTATCTTTTGCGCGACGATAGTAAGACCGAGTAGGGATACAAAAGGCTTCACCGCAAGCATCAGGATAACTAATTCTGAATAAGATACCACTACTCCTTTTCATGCTTCTTTCCGAAGCTCATATACGAACAGCATTCAACTGGGCTCCCATCAGCTCCTTGAACTTGGAGCCCTCTTTGAACGCGAGCTCCTTGTACAGTCCAATTTCGACAATCCTGCCGTTCTCGAGCACTGCGACTTTCTCGGCACGCGCAATTGTTGACAGTCGGTGTGCCACAATCAAACACGAAACCGACTTGGATTCAAGGATCTTGTCGATTGCATCGTTCACCTGGAATTGCTGTAAGAGCTACATTAACCGACTCACTACAAGGCACGTACTCTATGCTCGCTCGCTCCGTCCAGGGCGGCAGATGCCTCATCCAAACACAGGATGCGCGCTTTCTTCAACAGTGCTCTCGCGATCGCAATTCGCTGTCTTTGCCCACCACTCAAGCTGTTACGACCAACTGACCGATCCTGATTAGCACCATTTGCTGAGTAGGGCGCATCAGTGGCGTACTCTGCGTATCAAAGCCATATGGCATTTCCCAAATGAAATCACAGTTCGCGGCTCTCGCGGCATCTTCAATCTCTGCGCGAGTAGCGTTGGGCATTCCATAGGCGATGTTCTCTGCTACCGTTCCAGTGAAGAGAATGGGGTCTTGGGGGACGAGACCGATGTGACTTCGCCATGAGTCCGGAGTGAATTCGCGAATATCTGCGACAGCCATCAAGCAGATGTCCGAGACCGCAAAGTACACGAACCTTGGCCATCGAATGTAATCCGCCCTTCGTCAGGCTGCGATCTCTCATCAGTAGAACGCACTGGTCGAGCCCGCGCGTGAACTTACGTCAAAGTACCGCAGGAGCAGACTCTGAGCACTGCTCTTGCCGCTCCCACTCTTCCCACTATTCAAAGAAGTCGTAATCAGCCCAGTGAGTCCAATTTGGCGCCACACCTTACACTAAAGCAATGCTTGTTCCCGGCGCAAGCTCCAAATTGAAGCCATTAAGGACTTGCGTTTCTGGACGACTTGGGTACTTGAACTTGATACTTTCGAAACTAACTACCCCATGACGGGACGGTTCAAAAACCTGGCCCTGTCCAGGGTGAATTTTCGGCGTGCGCTCGAGGAGGTCAAAGATTCGGGTTCCAGCACCGACACCTCGCATCAAGGAGCTCTGAGAGTCCTAGTATTTGGAAGTTGATCAACGAACTTGTTGGGATTGACTCACGAAGAAGCCACTGTGGAGAGGTCAGCGACTGAGTGATAGGACGAAGAAGTGGAACTCACGAGAGCATCCCCATACTAGATCCAACGTATGCTGAATACATCAGGAGGGACGTCAAATCACCAACACTGATGGCCCCTCGGCTGACCAGTGTTCCTCCATACCCCAGCAAGCACAGGATCGTAACATTGCCAGTAAACCCAGTACCTCCATAGAACATCGCAGTCGCAATAGCCTCCTTCTTTGCGAGTTGAAAGACGTTGTCAACTTGTGTCGCGAATTTCCCGTTCTCGAAAGGTGTCGCGTTGTGCGCTTGGACCGTCCGAACTGCCGAGAGGCATTCCTGAGCTACATTGGACATGGAGCCAAGGGCATCTTGTGTCTTGTTTGAGAGTTTTTTGATGTACCGGCCGTAGACGACCTGGTTGATATTTAAAACGGGCAGATAAAAAACGAGGAAATGGGTAAACATACCGCACCTAGCGAGACAGGCGGCACGATTGCGAGCACTAAAATGGGAAGGTGAAATTTCTCGTGAATCACCGCTTCCTTTGGTCACGTACTTGCGACAGTGAGAGCCGGCGAAAGGTAGAACATTGCTCCGACTAATGCAAGTTGCATCAAGAAATGTCAAGGGTGAGTTTCAATGAGGTCTTACCACCGACAGTTGCAGTCACAATGGCCCTAGAAGGAAGTGAGATGGGATCCAGATGTTCGGGCCAATGACAGGACTGTTCACCTTAACCCATCGCTAAGGTTTCCAGTGACTCTCGAATGGACTCAAGTCAGATGCGTTATTTACGCAGCACTGTTAACATGGCTCACCACTCTCGCCAACGACGCTCGTATCAACGCTCAGTCGACTGAGGGTGTCACCCTCAGCCTGCTGGATGTAGTCGACTTCTTGATTGAGGGCACTTGCATACGTCTGACGTCGTAGTCGCGCCACAATCCGCTGGCCTGATATTCTCATGAGAAGGGACCTTCCCATATTTGCGAGGCCTCCAACAAGGAATATCCCGAAGAGGCCACCTGCTGCTATTGTCGGAGTCAACCCCCAGAATAACCCCTGTTATTACACGATCAAATACGCGTCTACTGTACCCAGAAAGTGACGTACAGGTGAGGGTGATGTAAAATAATCGATGAGCCGTCCTATTGTGAACGGCACTGACATGGAGACAGATGAAGAGACTAAAAGCTACGATTCCAGTTAGAGACGGTGGTGACAGATGATGCCGGAGGGAGTTACGAGGCCAACGGCAATGCTTAGTGGCTTCCTCTCAGCCTTTGCGAGAGCAATAATTCGTCGTAGAGACGAGGAGCTCTCTGTGGACGGTTGTAGGGACTTTGGCAATATTCGACTGAGCACCGAAGGTTTCGCAGGAGATGTGTGCGGTGCTATTGACGAGGCTGCTCGCCGCTGCAGCACACAAGGTGTCGACCTGAGTACTCCTATCGGTCTTGGTGCATTTCTTTGAGGTACTCGCATGCTGCAAATAACATACGCGCGCATTTTGTGGTTCATGTCAAAATCTCGGACGAGACCAACTTTTCCTTGCCACCACAACCAAGGCAACTTGACCATGGACGGATTCAGCGACGAAGATGAGCTCCAACGCGCTCAGTCTGCATTTCCTGCTCTCGATGATGACCTTGATGGTTTCACGTCCATCCCAGTGCCACCCGTCAAGTCCACGAACGTGAGCGGGCCACTCGAATTTGACTTCGATACTGCACCTGCACCCGCTGTTCAAATCACAGACGACGATGAGATTGGAAAGTTCGAGAGTCAGTTCCCGGATATTGGCGGCGCTCCAGAGGTAAGCTCGCAAGACGTGTTCCTCGACATAGAGCATTCGGCAAACTCTTGACGGTTACTCACAGTCAGCATTTGCTACTCAACCATCTGCTCCTGCATTCTCTTCGAGCCCTGCATTTAGTGCCTCTGCTTCGGTGCCCCAACAGGCCACGTTCTTCCCTCCACCAATCCCTTCCCCTGCATTCCCTGAGGAGGAACCACAAGTCATAAAGTGTGTGGCGTTAGTTGTGCTATGGTGCATTTGCTGATGTTGTCTTCCAGAGACTGGCGCGAGAAACAGGCCGCGGAAATCAAGGCTCGTGACGATGCTGCTACACGCAAGCGGCAGGAGACCATTGCACAAGCGAACCAGTTCATAGATGATTTCTACCTTTTGCACAAGGAGAATGTTGAGAGCAATATCAAACAGAACAAGTACGGAAAGGGCCATTTGTTGGAAATGAGCATTGTACTAAACTTCTGACACAGGATACGGGAGGAAGAGTTCAACAATAGTCTTAGTGAATCTCTCGCAGCTGGCACGACATGGACTCGCATCGCTGACTTGATCGAGCTTGAGAACTCTCAGTCCAAGACGATTGCGCGGACAGGTCCTGGTGCAACCGACTTGACCCGGTTTAAGGAGGTGCTGCTTAGGCTCAAAAGGGAGGGGTCCAGCGCTCCTGGCGCCGCTGGCTACTAGCCTATGTCCATTTGTATCCGTCTACGTGCTGGCATGCTGTAGAGGCTGGCCTAGCCTGGCAACTTTTTATTCATTCTTTCACGATCCAACGTACTTCTGGACTGAAACTGTGGAGTTATTCAATTAAACGTGGATCGAAACATGTAAGGACATGCGCCGTATCTTATAACTTCGCCTTCTCCTTCACCGTCCTCGTCCCGTCATAGCCACTGAACATTTTGTACATCACAATACCAATACGCCCTTGGCGGATGGCTTTGTAAATAGCCGAAGCGTCTTCACCAGTGGTACGCCCTTCCACGCCCCCAACGCCCTCTCCTTCCCACTTGTGCAGGTTAGCAAGACCGTGCATCGGGATTCCAAGATCCTTCCTCACGAACTCATACAACGGGCGAGTATTACCCAAGAGGTGGGAGGCGGGTGTAGGACCTCTCTTGCCGGAAAGGAACGCCTCGCGAAGTCCTTCATAAAGCTTCAATCCGTCGTTGGTGAGGTTCTCCCGGAAAGACGCGACTGCGTCCAATAGAACGATCGATTGTTCTGGCTTGAACGAGGGCAATGATGTAATACGTTGAAGAAGGATCGTGGTACACGCCTCCGTCGCGCGAGTGATACGTTCTTTGATGTCCATTGCGGTGTTCTTGTCCAAGCGTCCGAGGATCACATCCGAGAGCTCAGCTGCGATCCGGGAGCGCCCTTGCTCTTGCATTTGAAATGCACCGAAACGTTGAGACATATGCTGGACGACCGTCTCCTTGAAGGTCTCTGCAAACTCTTTCTGCATTGCTCGGATATCGAGGCATTGGCAGAGGCAAAGGAGAAAGGAGGCCATAAGCTGCAAGTACTGCATGTATGAATGACCCGTTCTGGATGAGAAGAGGGGGAGCCACGCACCAGACTCAGAACATCCAGCGCGGAGCCCGTCATCCTAGCGCTAATCAGGGCAAGGGAGTTAATACTCTGATTCATCATCTCAGCCGCAACACAATGTACAGAAACAGGACTGGCGAGGTAGTTGAGCTCTGCGACGTAAGCTGCCGCCGCGATATCAAGGCCTTTCGCGTAGTAGTTCAAGGAAGGGTCTGTGGCGGCTGCCGAAGGTGGCAGGCCATGATTCAAGCAAGGGTTAAGCATCTCAGTGAATTGTGCGAAAATAACTTTGCCATGGTGCGCGAGGGAGAGGCGGGTTTTCTCCACTGCAATCGATACGGACATCGCCTGCGGCCCAAATCAACTCATTAATAGATACTAAATATATCTAACTTACTTGGAAGTTGCCACCGTGAAAGACAGTTCCAGATTCGCCATCCACTACAGGGTTATCAGTCGCTATGAGAGTTGAAGGTGTCAGTTTGGAAGATACTTGGATACAAAGAGCGACTGACTCGAATTGCATTCAAGTGTGACAGTTTCGACGCTCCTCAAGATCTCCTCAACTCCAGGTCCAAGGTACTGTGGTGCAGTCCTCAAACTATACCTGTCCTGTCTCAGTTGACCCTTATCTTCTTCTATATGCCTTTCGGCACCCTCTCCCAGGGCCAACTGGCTTCCCTTCAGCAGCCACTCGATATTCCGGGACACCTCAACTTGACCGGGATGTGGACGACAGACTTCGTGGAGAAACTCTGCATGCGATGCGATGCTACCAAGGAGAACTTCGTGGGCGAGTGCGGTAAGGACTTGCGACAAGAGCGAGAGTTGGACGGCGTCATATAGGATGAGCGAGGCAAGGGCGGCAGAAAATGCCGTACCTGAACGTGTGTAAGCCAAATAACGAGAGATGAGTGAAATCGATACGAAGCTACTCGCCATTCAGAAGACTGAGCTCTTCTTTTGGGTAAAAGTCGAGCGGAGGGATGTTGTGTGAGGCAAGAGCATCAACAGAGGAACAAATCCGACGGCGATATTGAGGGCCATCATAAACTTTGATTGCAGGATTTCCTGTCAGTGCTCCAGCAATATAGGAGAGTGGACTAAGATCTGAGGCACAAAGTCAAAATACATGACCTGATTTCAGCGTGGAAAGGATGTCGAAGTGTGGAGGACAGAGAGTGGATTAAAATGAAAGGCTCACCTCCAGACGATGAGATGCTTCCCCGCAGGGGAACAAGAGGAACAATATTATTCTGCATAATTTGCTCTAGTCTTTCCAGCAACACCCATCGAACGGCGGAATGTCCGCGTATGAGGGAGTTGACTCGGATAACAACCGCAGCCTTCACCCAAGTTTCTGGCATGATAGTACTGGCAGTTTCATGTTGGATCGGAAGAGGTACGGCATCGCAGCTGACTTCATCGACCATAACTCCACATTGCTGCATTTGCAGCAAGGCCTTCGAAAGGGCCACATGAGCGTTCGTCCGGGCGTCCGCTACATCGACCCACCATGGTCAGTGACCACCCTACTAGAAGAAAGCTCAGAAAGGAGGCAAGCGACTTACCACTACCTCCGAAGCCAGTGCTAATACCGTACAGGCTCTTGCCGGAAGTAAGCTTCTCCTTCACGACGTCAACGCTCTTCTTGACACGCCTTTTGATAGCGAGATTGCTATCAAGTTTAATGTGTACACCGTAGCGAGACGCTGCTATGACTGCGGGGATCGACAAATTTTCCCCGTCGATAACGATCGCTCGTTTGCCTGTTCTGCATGTTTTCGAATGTTAAGAACGTGAGGTGCCGTGAAGCGTTCGTTGGAACGCAGCGTCAGTAAAGCGCGCATGTGAGACGAAATTGGCAGTCCAAGGTCCAAGGTAACTCACCGGTAATCGTGAAGCGCCTTCTGTTGCTGTGTAAATGTCTTGATAAGAGTACTCATTTATACGGAAGTCGCTAAGCACAGTGAGGGACTAGTGGGCTGTAGGCAGCCGCGTATCGGATATCGTTGAGGAATGGACACCCGACTTATGAATGGTAGGGGGATATGGGAAGGGGAAGGAGCATGTGCTTATACGTTCCTCCAGACTCAAGTTCCGTCCGTGGATACCATCAAACCAGAGCGTACCGGACGGAACTTACTCTCGATGTCAATGATACACAAAATAACTGGTGCGGTGCAATAGTACCTCGTGTTAGATCCGTCCGACAGCTCCCACGTCTCTCCGCTCACCCGTAAACGTCCGCGAAGCCCGCCACCCAAATAACCTGACACCAGCAATCTTGTGTACCCCTCCCACCGCATGAGGAGATGATGCAACGTTAAGCTGGTCCAGAAGTAGAACGCGCATCGGGGCGGGTCGCCTGATTGGAAAAGAAGTTGATCTACCACCGATCGAGTGACTTGAAGCTCCAGAAAGAAAGTACTGCGGTGGTTCTGAACGATATGGAACACATATTCTCCAAGGTTCGAAACTCAAGCAGGGTCATGCACCGACCCGAGGCTCAATAGGCATCGCCTCCCATATATCAAGTGCTTCATAGGAGGGATATTGAAGGCACCGGCCTTGTTTGTGTTGTCGGCGAGGTGACCGTTGGCAAATCCGCCACGAGCGCTAGACGGCAGTACCAAAGTCGCAAGTCCGACTCACGAGACAAGACAGGACCTTCATAAGGTTATCCGATCGCCGATTGGCCTTCGCGGCTCTCTGTCCTCTCTGTAGAAAGAAATCCCGCGCTTAATAGTGGGCTTCCCTAATCCCCATTGTACGGGATAAAAAGGCTGTTATTAGTTCTGGATAGTAAATATGTGCGTTTTGGATCATTCTAGACGGATATGACGCTCGGCACCATTAGGAGAATTAACCGCACACGTTCCCCGCCGCGTCGCTGGTACTTCGGAATGGGGGTCACAGGGACATTGCGAAGACCCGCGGGGTGACCGGCGAACACTACAATCGATCTTAACCCGACTAATATACAACGCGTCAAGAGTTTGTGTAAAGGTTACGTACGGGATAGGGGAATCATTTACTTCCCGTCACGACATGATAGGTGGTAAAAGGTACTTAGATGTGTAAGGTGTGGTGTCCAACGAATGGGGGACTGGCACAATGATGGAGAAGGTCGGCAGGGAACGCAACGACGAGACGCAACGAGGAGCGGGAACGACGGGCTGTTACTAGCTGTGGCAAACGGCAACAGGTCACGACGACAGGTTAGTGGTAGGGGAACGGTACTGGCTAAGTAAGGGTGCACGTATCCAATCAGCAGCATCGCTCCCTCAACATGATGCGTTATCAGGAATGCACATGTGTACTTTATGGATATCTAGGATGCTCAGGAGGTGTTGTTCTGACCTCATTATGCCTCCCTTAGCCTTCGCTTGGCACACAGCGTTTGTCGGTCTGCTTTTCCACTGGCGCCAAGACACCTTTCCCAAAATATGTGATCCAAAGTGCGAAATTCTTATCTCATATGCCTCGTGAGGTGTGTCTCAATTGTCGATTTGACGAACTCGCGTTGTAGAGCGGCTTGACGCACAAAGGCGCAATTTCGGCACCGAACGGCAGGTACACAGAGTGTAAAAGACAGCCGAAGATGAAGTATACAAGGATGTACGATTTGGACCGAGCGTTTCGTTCTTTCAGATGCAAGGAGCCACAAGTTCGCGAATACCCAAATATATCGAATAGTCAGGGTGGGATTGCGGCAATGAGCATTGTGCCCAGATTCCCATATTGTCGGTAGAGGAGACCACGCACATACTGAGCCAGCGGGCCATTGTCAAAATATTTCACAAACATCGAGTCTAGCAGTCAAGCTTGCATTCAAGTACAAGATAACGTTACTCAATCTCATATGTTTGCTTGACTGTCATGAACACCAGCGCTTATGAGGCTGCGTTCAGACCTCGCCCAGCTCCTCCTTCATCCCGTCTAAACCAAACAACAGCCAAACCCCGACGGTCGAATGGACAAGGATAAAATGGGGCCATGAGGTAGTATCGAGCTATAGTTAAGGGCCCAGCAGTCAATCCAAACAGGGGTTCTACCTACCTTGTGAAGCAGCCAACTGGCCCTGGTTCTGGCCAACCGATGGAAAACCAGTCTGCCATAATCACGTGATAAGTTCTGCAAGTTTCAGCGAGTCATCGGCGCAGCAAGCTTCGAAGAGCCCTTCTTCCGATGTCTGCGTCCCTCAACGGCCAGTTCAAGATGTGTAGTATTCCATTCTCGTTGTCTCTCGTCGCTGTAGTCAACACAAGTGCTATGATCGTCGGGTGTGTCTTCTTCAGAATACATTCATGATATTGGCCGCTCTCTTCAGTTCCGGTAATATTCCAGTCTCCCTATGGAATTGTAAAGTGCCACTGCAGAAAATGGCCCAGTGTCCACCTACAAATGAAGACAGCCTCTGGCATTGAAGTTGGCTCCTAAGGTGCAATGTATTCATGAGGCAGGGAGGGACCGGCACCACGGTAATATCGCGCATAACAGGAACACTAAAGACGAATCCAAATAAGTCCTTATGAAAATTAAACCAGTCCGATTTGAGTAACAATTCATTTTGACTAGATTGTCAAACACCATCACTGTAAGGATACAGCAACCACCACGCTTCTCAGTAATTTTAAGAGAACGAATATGGATGTTCTAGAGGCACGCCATAGGTACCAGTACATTTGAATACAAAGTGGGTGGATACAGCGATGACCAGGTACAAATACATGGGACAACTAGTGCACAATATAGGACAAATGCAACGAGGCAAAGCCCAGTTTACAGACCGAATCGATGTCCAGAGCTAGAGCTCATGAGGGCATCTTCGTCTGAGGAGTCATAGGAGCCATAAGTTGGAGGTCGCGGGCTCAGACATTGCCACGCTGGGGGGGGCGTGCGCGGGATAATAATCGGGCTGCCACTGTCCGAATAGGTATTGAGGTTGAGCGACGGAGCGACGGAGCGATATGGTTCTTGAAGGAGGTGTGGATTGGTAACATGTGCGCGCTCGGGTACTGTTGGGGACTCGAAGCCGAAGCAGCTTACAACTGAACGTGGGGGGGTGGCGGGTGTAGGGGCAGTGGGAGCTGGAGATGGGTGGTAGTTCCGAAAGAGTGACCAAGGTAAAGCTATTTCGGGACTGTAGGCCTGTGTGGAGACCCTGCGTCCCATCCGTGTGTCGATGAGCCTGACGGGTTGTTGCGCTGTTCTTCGACCTATTGGCACTCTCAGTGTTCGTGAAGGGAACTTGCTGAAATGAACATACGAGGGACGAGATGGACTAAACTTATGCGCTCGGTATGAACCCTCCCTTGCCGCACCCTCCACAAGACGTACGCTAGGACCGCGAGGAGCAGAAGGAGCGCGAAGGAAACCAACGCACTCCCAATCCTGGCGGAAACATTTTGGTATGAAGTAGAATCTCTGAGGAAAATGTTATTGGACAAGGGAAGTCACGAACCAAATCCTCCGCACCTGGAGACTAACTTGAGTGATACTGGGTACGGATAAGTAAATATCTGATGGAACCACATTGTTCAGGGTGAAAGTGTGGGTGTATTGGTCGCAAGCAAGCTTAGGTTGAGGAGGATTTGCTATCACGGTCATCACACCGTCAAGGCTGATAAGGAGTTGGGATCATAAGAAGGATAAACGGCGCTCCAGAGGACTGGACCCGCATTTATACCAGTGTGTAGGGAGAGGTGTGTGATGGCCATGTGGAGAATGCCAATATATGGTAACCTAGTCATCGACCAGAGAATACAACCTGTTCATTCATCCGGAGGTCCTTTGCATGCCGATGCCTGGGTTCCGAAGAAACCACCTGGATGGTGGCTAGGCAAGGTGACAGGGCCTTAGGCGATAATCAATACCAGAATCGCTAAGCGAGACTTGTAGCAATGCGCGGAGTCTTCGACATCCTGGGACCCCTGGAACCAGGAGGACAGATTTGCCAACCTCACTATTAAGCTCTGCGACAGCGAAGCCACAGTAAGGTGGATGCAGGCATGTATTAACACACGACCGGTATCGACGGTCAATGGCACTTCTCGTTGTGATTTCTGGCTCCTACTCACCTCTTTTCCGAGTGTCCAAGGAAGCCTGACCTCAACACTCTTAATCGTAGGATATCCCTCAGAGTACCGTTCCAGTACAGGCTATCTGTTCCTTACAGAGGTCATATCTTCCTTGAGCGCTAGAGGCATTCGATACGCTTTTTGTCCAGTCTGCCTTCTCGGGCTCCGCGGGTCGTGCTATCCTGGAGGTCACCGGAGGGAAAGTAGAAGAAGCAGGGAGGAGGGAGGAGGGACGGAGGGGTGGCGGTCAGTCGACCGGACCGAGCAAACCGCCGCGCGCGGCTTGTGTCATTCCTCACCTTCACCGATCCCGGACAACTGACAATTGACTTTACAATACTCTGGCCACCGGTTCTCGAGTGCTGCCGCTGGGAAAGCTGTCCACCTCGCTCTCCGCCACGGAGGATCTCGTCGTCATGGCGAGCAACGACGGTTCTTACCAGTAGGTGTAGTGTTCCTATTCCTCAATGATTCCCCAATGCACTTAATAAAAATTCAAGTGCGGACCTGTGACCGGAAATGAGGCGGTTCGAATTTTTTTTCCGGCTCTACCTCACGGTGGTCCTCGACCTTGCAGTGGTTGGAGCAGAACACGGACCTTCCAGTGCCTAGAGTGTTGGACTACGTTCAAAGTACCAAAATAGGGGAGGTTTCGGCCGCACACGATTTGATATGTTGCTCACGACGGGAGTCAAACCTCTCTAAGGAAGATTTGGAAACGATCGCGTGCGACCTCAGGTACTATTTCGACCCTATTCCGACTCCATGGGAGTCAAGGAATAGGCGCTGACAAATCATATCGAGAGCGGCCATAGAACAAGATCGACTTCAGACTCCGACCTCTCATTAATTCCTGCCACGGAGGCCTGCGATAATCAGCTGCGTAGATTGCCCAAGCATATTCTGGTCAAAACACGCTCGAAGTAGAGATGAGTCCAAGGGAGAAGAAGGAAGGCTTGCGGCCTCCCAATCGACGATTCCAGTGACTCTACCACCATTGGTGAGCACGGTGGATTGCGACGGGTCTCCGTGTGCGAAACAGATACGATATATCTTTTCAAACCGCTTAAGTACAAGTGAACGTCGTTCCGGATAATGGGCCTGAGTCGAGCATGTATGATTGAAACCACCCTCTTCTGGGAATAGTCCACTCTCAAAATGTCGAAAACGATGAGACAAGAGTAAGAACGGGGCAGATATTTCACACCCATGGGGTCAAAAGAGCACCTGTGGTGGTTCCAAACCCCGGAAAGCTTCGTCATCTACATAAGAAACTGTCAAATCGTGTGGGGCCAAAACCTGGGTCTATTTAGGCATTTAGAACGTGATCCAACACTCTGGGCACTGGGAAGTGTTGGTGGAGTTGATGATTCCTCCAACAGAGGGCTCGGTGGTGTAGCGGCGACACATCCGTCTAGAGTTAGGGAGTCCCGGTTCGACCCCCGGTCTGGCCTTATCTTTTCTCTTGCCACAGGAAGTTCATATGCTGCGCTTATATCTGGTTGCTGGATTTGACTTAGACTTAGAGACCCAGAAAAATCGTTCGAATTGCGTCAGTTCCAGTCTAAGGTCCATACTTGGACCTTATACTCAGATCCGGGGTTTGCTAATACGCCCAAGCACAGAAGGAAGTATTCTCCAGGTGCGGATGAGCGTCTGCACGAAGATACCGATACTGCGTGTGTTAAGGTTTAGACTGGCGATCGGGGCGATCGGGGCGGGGCTTTTTAACCAACAGTTTCGCTGTTGGGCACGAGGTCCAGCTGAGAGGAAAGAAGGAAAGAAAAGGAGAAAAGGGAGTGAGTCGAAGGGGTGGACCTAAGTCGATATTCAGACTAGTGAACGAACTAGCAGCTTGTACAGGTTATAAAGAAGCTACGTGGGTTGTGCGGGAGATCGTTCTAGCTGAGATACCGACGGGATCGAGGAGGATATGACTGAAACAAGGTCCCAAGAGGTGAGGCCATGGGAAAGGAGGTTTCAGTCGGGGAGACGACGGACAGGGAGGTTTCGATCGGAAGACGACGGGAAAGGACATTTCACACAGGGAGACAGTATAAAAAAAAATACGTTACATTACAAAACCTGGCACACATAAAACGGGCCCATCGAGAGTCTCGAACGTTCCGTCGGCGGGAACCGGATCGGGGTGGGATGGCATGCGCACACGCCGGCGGGAGTAGATCGAAGCATTGGAATTCATCTGGGTACACTACTACATGCGTTCCTAACAGCGGTGCTGTACCAATTTTGACAGCGGAGCCAGGTGCCTTGGTAATACCGGACGAGACATTTTTTTATTTTTTTTTGTAATCCAATTGTTACGTGCGAAGAACTAGTCTATGTTACACGATGCGTTGGATGCGATATTTCTAAGTGTAAACCTTGATCCTTGTTAATGACCAGCATTGTCGTCAGGC
>Ga0307513_10004172_pt1 | contig 19346 bp, 21 predicted proteins | sample 15_EM_MG_FD_202174 | JGI IMG/M metagenome (GOLD analysis project Ga0307513, IMG submission 202174) | Populus trichocarpa ectomycorrhiza microbial communities from riparian zone in the Pacific Northwest, United States - 15_EM | ecosystem: Host-associated > Plants > Roots > Unclassified | place...
CCTACAGCTTCCCCGGAATCAGCAAAACATCATTGGCTCATTCTATCTGTGAAAGGCTTGATGAAAGAAAGCAGTTTGCCAGGCTCACTTGTTCTTGTAAGTCATGTTCCTTTACTTATATATATATTATTATTATTTTAAATAGACAGAACCCCGGCTGACAGATCTGGAGCTAAGCTGCACGGTGTCTGCTCCCACCCTGGGAAGGAGGTTGCTCGCTAGAGCTCTCTGCTATGTAACACTAGGAAATGTTTTATACAGACCACCTGCTGTTGGAGCTGGCAATACAAACTGGCTACACCCCATTTTTACCCAGATACAGGGCTGTGTGACCCACCAGTTTTCAGAGCCATGGTACTGTGGGAGTTGGGTGCCTGGCAGAGCCAATAGCTAGACCCATACCCACTAAAACCTCACGGGACTGCTACCCTGGTTAATTTACTTATATTATCCCATCATACATAATTCGACACTTTTCTTGGACAATTCCTGCACTGTGGTACTACAGTAGTGGTTTAATACATATTTATATTGTTCTAGTATACATGTCTATCCCTAAAAAGAGCGTCCCTAGTACCTAGAAAAACGGACTGTTTACCCTGTCAGTGAGCAGGTTCGCCCTGCTGCGAGAACAGGGAACCTGCTCCCTCAACTACCCCCCTGTATACACAATTCCCAAAAACCCACTGTGTGAGAGGTGGGTACCTGTCGCTGAGAAACAGGGGGGCCACTGGGAGACCAGGGGGGGGTTGTCCAGAGACCTGGGGTTGTGAATGCAAAATATGTCCTTGACATGGTTTTACCATGTCTCCCAGCAGGTTAGTACCCATGTCCATGGATGAGGTATAGTAACTATAGAGCATTGCAAGTTTGACAGACACCTGATTGACGTCAGTGCGAAGTGGCTGAGCAGGTGCATGATGAGCAGAGGGTGAGGTTGAAGGATCAAAAAATTCAGCTAGAAAAGTGAAGAATCAGTGAATGGATAACAGTATTGCCTGTGGTGGTGCACTCACGGACTGTGTCAAGGATGGTGGTACTGGTCGGCTCAGTAGATTCGTTCCTTGCAAGATCCTCGGTAGGGCTTGCCACGTCTTTCGAGGAGGGGAATCAATGAGTACTATGCGTGCGCAAATCGTTGTCTAAACAAATGACGTACGAAGATGTTGAGGAAGGGCCTCTCTCGATCTCGGCTGCTGCTCAGTATGAGCGAGAATGTCTTGATTGTCTTTGAGGGGAGCTGGAGTGGAGGGAGTAGTATCGACCCATGCTCCTGGGAAGTGGGGCTCGCTCTCCGAGTGAATGGAGCAAGTGGGGCCAAGTGGGGAGTGTCGGAATCGCCTACGAGAGCGGTTGGAACAGGGAGGACGGAAATGAAGGACCGGGCATCTAGTACGTTGTAGGGGTTGTTGTGGCGCGGTCAGCCAAGTCCAAGCTGCTCTCTCCCTTAGACTCCTATCAATGGAGGTATCCAGCCTACGCGTGTGTGTACTACAATTCGGCACATGAACACAGACTGCATGTGTACCGTTCACGAGACGAGCTCACATGCTGTCGCGTGAATTGAAGCGGAGACGAAATCGCCACCGCCAGGGTTGGACATTCCCTTCGGTTGTACTAGCGTCAAACATCGGCTCTATCCTCCCGTTTTCCTCGCCCATAACCCCAACCCTTCACTCTCCAGCAGTATAATATAACCATCCCACCGTGCATTCATAAGGTGCGACCTCCCCTCGCACCATGTTTCTTGGTGATCTGACCGCATAGAAACATAGTAGTTCGTAATACCGTGACTATATCCGTGTGCCCACCGGATTCTGAAAAAAAAGTAATCGCCCTCGCGCATAGTGAACGCGTACTGGGGAGTCCCATTTATACGTAGTGTCTAGGATCTCATGTACAGTTGCTCACTCTCATATACCCCACGCGCTTTATTTCTTTGTTTTGGGGGCAGATGTATGTAAAGTTTGCTAATGGCAGCGAAGCAAAAGTCGGTGTGCCTGTCAACTCTGGTGTGGTCAAATCGGTACTTGCTGCCGTGGCTATGGAAGCTGATGACAGGAGGCAAAGGGGTAACGAGTGGCAGGTGGTGCTCCAACTTGGACTGCACCAAACCCACCCTTGCTGCCAAATGCCAAATGGCGTACACCCTTAATTGCCTCGTTCTTGGCTGGCATGACACATTCCCAGTCACGATAAAGAAGACTCAGTCAGTGGACAACCTGAAAAACGCGATCAAGAAGAGAATAGAACGCCTTTTTAAAGGCGTTGATGCCTTTTTGCTCACGTTGCACAAAATCAATGTCGATGTACCCGACAATGAAGTGGCCAACAAAATGGCCGAAATATCCCAGCCCGGCTACGTGTTCGATCCCAAGACCAGGCTCTTCGGGCCGTCGGTGATGTCGTCCCCGTCCTGTTTTGGTCAACCATCGGACCGTGCGAAAGGGAGGATTCATATCCTCGTGGAACTTCCTGAACGTAAGTCAATACATCCATAAGCCTGTGGTGCTGTCACTTAGACCATGCCCGTTGCTAGCTACGGAACGTAAGAGAAAACGATCGAACGAACCGGCCGAGGTCCGCAAGACGGGGATTGATTCGCAACTCATCTTTCGTTCGCAACAACTGGGAACGCGTCACTTTATAGTGGACACGCTGATTGAAAACGATATTCGGAGCCAATCGAATAACATCCCCCTATTTGTTTGCGACATCCTCGAAAAGTTACAAGCAAAAAAGTCTATAACAGCCAAGCAACAGGTATGACTATCATTATGACACCGTCACCTACATTTAACAGCTCCTGTATAGGATGTGCTCAAGTTTGGCATTGAGGAGAACGATATTGTAACCGAGCACTTCAATCTCGTTACTGAAATCGATAATCACGCCTCCGAAACTGACGATCGCGCTACCGAAACCGATGGTCGTTGCTCTACCAAGGAAGTTTTTCACCTAATCGGTCTCTATCTTAAGGAAATAGGGCGCACGTCGTTAGATCAAGACACCGTGAGGTATAGAATTGGAAACGACTACTTCCAATCTATTGCAACGTATTTGTACGGATTATATCCCGACCGAGCGGACTTCAGGCGGTATGTGTCCAGTTCAGATTTACCTCTGTGCTGACTATTTCCAGTGAGGCGAACTGGCCCTTGAACTTCGTGGCGGAAATTACAACTGAAGACAACAAGCGTTATTCCTATCAACCTCGAAGCGACTTTCTATTCTCTTTGAACCGTTGCCCGCGTATCAACATTGAAGTTTGTTCGGATCCAATACACGAACATGATCGGTATCGATTACTTCTCCAAGCTGGGCTCCTGGTCCGCGCCATGAACATGATCGAAACCCAGCGTAGCCAGTTCGTATCCGTTGCGATCTACATCGGTAAGGAGCTTTCCGCCAGTTGGCACCTTGTGTACCAACCGGACAGGAATACCCCAACGGTAGGAATTACGAATTCATTAATTGCAGACCATTGGAGCTCATTTCTTTATAGATCAAGTATACCACACAGGACTTCGACCTTAAATCACCCCATGGCAGGCTCAAGTTCTTTTGCTGGCTCTACAATTTCCCCTCTGCCTTTCCTCCGAGTGATAATAGTACCGGCGTCGAAGCACATCTCGCCAAACTAAAAAAAGCGGTTGACACCAAAAAATACGAAGGATTCACCACCCGACCACCGAAACGCCTCAAACCGGAGAACCAGGCTCCTCCCGGCGGGGACCAATCGGAGAAACAGGCTCCTCCCGGCGGGGACCACATGGACCACTTTGATAATCCATCTACTTCCCAGATGTTATCCAAAGCAGGGTATCAACTCTTTCGCGAGGTTCAGGTGGAAGGCTTCACTCCACTGCACAGCGTGCGTTCGTCTTCGATCTATGCTTACACTACGCTACTAAACAGTACAATGACAGCTACCGCCGACTGTCTGCCGTGCAAAGGGACCAACCAACAAAGACGGCGGAGTTGACGAAGACCTCATCTTCAAGTTTGTCGAGCAGGACGAGCTCAACATACATTCATTCCTCCTCGAATGCAAGTTATCCGAGAACCACATTATTCCTATCCTCGAAAGTTTCACATGCGCATGCGGTCAAGGGAAGCTCATCGCCATGAAGGAAGATCTGGCGTTACGCGATGCGACTCCCGATTTGTTCGAAACCGCAGGCTATAGCCTTGTACAGCAGTTCCTTGAAGGTGTTCGATTCATACACAATAACCTAGTGGCCCACCTTGATCTTAAACCCGACAATATTGTGGTCGGAGCAAATAACCGACTTCGCATCATTGATTTCGGCGTATCCGTCCGGGTCCCTCTACTGGAATCGCTGATCAAAGGGTATCAAGGGACGAAAGGCTGGGTGGCGCCAGAAGTCGAACGGAATCCGGATGCAGGGTATCAAGCGATTCGTGCAGATCTCTGGTCAACGGGGAAAGTGATAGGATACCTCGCTAAGCACCAACTTGCACATCTCAGTGAAATCAAATCCCTCGCGGACCAACTTCAGAACTCCAACCCTCAACAACGCCCATTGCTGAGCACGATCAGTCTAGACACTCTGTCCCAACGACCAAAGCGGAAGCTTGATGTCGATGCACAGGGGAAGAAAGAGGTGAAGCGTCTATGCGTGCCACTTCGTCGCTCAATGCGCTATGAGAAATCGACTTCCTAGCACCCCACCCTGTTCATGGAGTCCAACTATTGTTTTCTTGCCATCCATTGACTCCTATTTCGTACTTACTTGTCGACCTGTCTGGAGTTTTCTAATATTGTAGGGTTTGGGATTCTTGCCCCCTATATACCACCACAGTCATAACCTCATGCCAAAAATACATGTTACAGAGTGCAAACGATGTCCAAAAAATACTCTGGCCTTCAGCGTATGGATTTTTTAGGTGGAGTGCGTCTGCGTCTGCAAGCTTGAGCCACCCATCATGACCATTACAAGACAGGATGTGTGCTTTTGTGCTTCTTCGGCGCTCCGCATCGTATATATCAAGATACCTTTGCCCAGGATGCCTGTTCCTGTGCTTTCTGATAGCTGATAAAGGACTACGAATGTGACAGAGGTATCATAGGTAGTGTGGTGTTTGTGTTCAGCACGATTTGTTTGCTGGAAGATCTATCTAGCAACACGGGCGAGAAGTCCCAACTTTATCAACACCAGTGGTACTACACATGGTGTCGACTGCGTCGGCGGACTCTGTCACTTCCCTAGCCATACTTGTTGAGGATGGTGGTCTCCCATTAGCCAAGTCCGGTTCCTTCTAAGAGTTTTCTTCCATTCGCTGACCGGAAATCAACCCACCTAATTCGCATTCCATAGACAGGTCATATTGTGATCGATGCTCTTCTGGATACAATGTTGTACGCCAAATACGCCTGTAATTCAAGGCCAATGCAGTGGCCGTTGGATCTAGGACCACCTCTCGACCTATCGTAGGACGGTGGAGGAGGAACCAATGGATCTTGGTGGTTGAATCTGAAGGAGGAGAAAAGAATGACCCAGCAGGGAATCGACCCCCGGTCTCTGCGAATCTAATAGCAGCGCCCTAATTACTGGGCTATTGCACCGATAATGGGTGAGGAATCGTCAACTCAACAGAATCAACAAGAGTCTCTCTTTCTCTGAATACACGAAGCGAAGAAGAACATTTGCGCCCGTAGTAGTTGAGGACTCCAAGTCTGACATTTACTGCTTGTAATCGGTACAATTATCGATTGTGTCATCCTCGGACGACTATCTCCCCGTCCTGGAGGATCCGAGCAGTATTTTCAGTTCGAACCCCCTTAACCCTGACCCGCCCTCTGAGGATGATGACGAAGGACACTGCGACGAGATATTGGTGTTTCAAACTCAGAGATATACCCAACTCTGTGATGAACGTCGAAGGGATCAAGCAAGAGCTTGGTATAGAGGAGCCCTTGGCTACTGATCAAGTCTAGTCGGCCAAATCGTCGCTAGTGAATGTCCGTAAGCAAATCGCCGGTGTTTATTGCTCGTCTACAGATCGGCGACACTTTGATCGTTGTACCGTCAACCATTTCTACTCGGCGTTTCGTGATTACTACAATTTTATGCAATTCGGTCTTTCTAAAAAAATTGTCCAAATTATCATGGCTTGTGTTTCCGAGTTTTGGTGGGAGTGGAGGTTCAGGAAGCCAGAGGGCCATTTGGTATATCCTAGCGACAGGTAAAAGGGGTTGTGACAACATATTACACTTGGAAAGGAGGTAGTGAGGGCCAGATTAAAGCACTGATTCGGCTAAAGTGGCTTAAACTGATTGAGGGTGTACTTCGCATAGTCGGGTGGGTGATTTGCCAATTGTGCTGAGCGATGCAGCCCGCACGATCCTACCGAGAACGGAACCGTAAACCATCGCCGAGTCGCGCCAATTAGTTACCGGCGTGTTTATATCAAGACTATGATAATGTACTTTTCAAGACAAAAAGTAATCACCGACCATCAAAATCAAACACCCGAGGGACAGTAGTACAACGGGAAATCGGATCGCAAATACTTATACAACGTTCACCCTTTCTCTTGAAATTAGGAACTCCCAAACTCCTTCAACACCCGGCCTTCCATCTTCTTCATTTCATCGCCTTTGAGGGTCCCTTGCATAATCTTCACCTCACCCTTGATGCGGTCCATCAGTTTCGGCTTGGTAGCACCCGTGTGATGACCATTAACAAGGGTAAAATGTCCGGTCTCAGAGGCACCATCTGGTGCCTGATGTGGATGAGCACTCTTCGTATCAACACCCGGACGCAAACCGGTGGAGGTGTCAACAGTCTGGGGAAAAGTGGGGATCGAAGAATCGGAGACTCGGGGTGGAGCGCCCGCAGAGGGCGAGTGTTTCTTGGTGAGCCTGTGCTGCTTGTGTTCAGGTGAGCCGGTAGCGACGGCGGGAGTGAGCCCGCTGATACCACTATTATGATGGGAGACGGGCAGAGGAACGAGGAGAGGGTCCCTGGTAAGATCTTGAGGAGCACCGGTGTCATCCTCAATGACGTAGGTCGACTCGGGGAATGCAGCACCGATGGGGGAGTCAGTCAACGCGCAACCGGGGCCGATGTCCTCACCCCTATTGCTGGAATGAGAATACCTCCGACCCTTAGTCAACTTGCGGATGCTAGAGAAGCGGCCTGACTTGGGGGTTACTGGTGACGTAGAATGCTGGACGTGCTTCATCTCCTTCTTGTCTCTCTCTTTGGCAGCGACGACGGCCACGGCGGCACCCCCGGCATTTGCACCTGCAGCGAGAGCCGCGTCGCGTCCACGATGAGCCCCCAATGCACGGCTGTGTTCCTCACTGAAGATGGGACGTGGAGCATGCTCAACACCAGCTACTGCCTTCCTGTTGGGATTATTTATTGACTCGGTGTTCCCAACGCTGGTCGAGAGCGATGTGACTGACGTATCACCGCCGACAGCGCGAGTGCTCAACTCGTCCAAGCCTTCTCCTTCCGATGGCGGAAGATGGGGGTATGCAGAGTGCGGGCTGCTGCTGGTATTGGAGTTGGTATTACCTGGCGATGAGGCAAAAGCAGTGCTCTTCGAAGGAGCCGACCAAGGTGCTTGAGTCGTGGGCGGCGCTTCAGGTGCACCTTTTTCACGAGCAACAGCACCAGGGACAGCAGTCGTAAGCTCCTTGGCTTTTTGCTGAATTGCTGAAGACTTGGAGGCGCGAGATGACCACCCAAGGTGTTGATGAGCATCATCGGGCTGGTGCGTCGCGTTAGCCAGCACCGAAGGAATGGGTTGTGGACTGGGTGTTGCAGTGACGTTCGAATGTTCATGCTGGCTGAGAGTCGCGATAACGGGGACTACAGGCACGACATATGAATCTAGGGCCTTCTGACCCACTTGCTTAGCTCCCTGTTGGACTTGCTCATCGGGAGAGAGAGTCGATCCGACTACTTGCTCAAGGGGACGTGAACTGCGTTGAAGGGAGGAGGGCTGTTCGTCCGTCGCAAGTTTGACAGACGCCGGATTGACATCGGCGCGAAGTGGCTGGGCAGGTGCACGATGAGCGGAGGGTGAGGTCGAAGGATCAAGAAATTCGGCTAGAAAAACGAAGAATCAGTGAATGGATAACAGTATTGCCTGCGGTGGTGCACTCACGGACTGTGTTGTTGACGACGGTGGTACTGGTCGGCTCAGTAGATTCGGGTTGAAGATCCTCTGCAAGCTGCTCGGTAGGGCTTGCCACGTCTTTCGAGGAGGGGAATAAATGAGTACTCAAATCCTTTGTCTAAACCAATGACGTACGAAGGTGTTGAGCGACGGGAGTAGCAGGAAGGGTCTCTCTCGGCTGCTGTTGCCCCGTGAGGTTTATGTTCTTGATATGCTGAGCGAGAATATCTTGATTGTCTTTGAGGGGAGCTGGAGTGGAGGGAGCAGTATCGACCCATGCTCCTGGGAAGTGGGGCTCGCTCTCCGAGTTAATGGAGCGAGTGGGGCCAAGGTGGGGAGTGTCGGAAACGCGTCCTACGAGAGTGGTTGGAACAGAGAGGACGGAGTAAGATGAAGGGGAGGACGGATCGCGCGGAAACGAAGGACGGGAGGTCGAGTACGTGAGGTTGATGTGAGGATTGATGTAGGGGTTGTTCTGGTGGTTGTCCTGGGTGTTGGCTGGGCTGCTGACGGGTGCGAACGAAGAGGCAAGGGGCCCATCTAGCGTCGAAGGAGGCGTCGGAGTTCTGAGGAGATCTGCGGACATCTGATGTAGCCGTTATTCGCTCGTTGTTTACAGATAAACTAACGTGGTTGGGTGCAAAATTCGTCGTAACCCTAGCGTCTATCCAAACATTCGGTCATGGTGGGGTTTACCCTCAAGCCTCCTCGCATATTCGATCAGGGTTTAGTAAAGTGAAGCAAAGCGTAACAAAGCCTATCGGCTAACCCTAGCATTAAGAATGCTATCATGAATGCTATCATATTAGTGTAACCCTAACCAGCTACCCTGCGGCTTCATCCCACAAAGGAGGACGACGACGATCCCGGTGAATCAGTTCCCTGGTTTGTTCGAACCCCAATAGCGGCACCGCCGCACCTGGGCGTGAGTTGCTTCTCAGATTGGGCGCAACGAGCGACGGACGATTGGCCGTATTTTGTGGCTTCTGCAGAGAGCAGTAGAAGCTCACGAAGGCCAAGGAGAAAGTCGGGTGAATCGGGTGGCTGGTTCTTTACGCCTGGTGTCACGGTAAATAAACATCGAGTCGCTACAATGTACTATTGAACAGTCATGATAATCCCTTGCATACGCAGAGGGATGCTAATATACAGTGCTTGACGGCAAGGGTCAAGCTTAGGAGGAACCAAAAGGGCAAGAGAAGAACGTGGATGGAAGCTCAGGGAGAATGGCTCGTTCGAGATGAACGGGGGGAGTGGGACACAGGGTCGGGGACACACAGAGAAGGAAGGAAGCAAGTGGACAAAGGCGAGACACGGACGTGTCTGGGGAGTGTAGTTGAGAACGTGAACTTGGTGAAGTGTACACAACAGTCGACTGTTGACGTTGATGATACCGAAATGCGGGGCGAGTAGAATACAACTGGGGTTTGTGGTGGAGCCGCACACCAGCTGGAGGTGAGTGGGACCAAGAAGCAAGAAGGTGCTTAGGCTGCCTCGGTGGGGAAAGCATCTTCGTCAGCTGTGGCGCTTGAAAGGATCCCCGTTGGCGTCCGCGTCGAGACTAAATGTGTCCGATGTGAGGACCCTGCGTAAGGCGGTCGAGTTAATACAGTCATTTGAAGGGAGATAACGCGCGTAAGAGGAAACCAACGCACGGGCTGAAAGCGCGAAGCGAGTCGTGGCGGCTACGACCGGACGTTGCCGAGCTCCTGCGACTTCGAACTGGGCTGTCGTCGTCGTTCATGCCCAGCAGGAGGCCGCGCACGCGACCTGTGATTGCGAAGGCGAAGGCGCGATCGGACGGGTCGGTGGCATCCAGAGCGCGAGCAAACGGAGATGATACAGGCTACGAGGGTAATGTAAATGAGCATATGGGAACAACAAGAGACGCAGCAGCGCGGACGAGTGGCAAGAAGAGAGCGAGACATACCGGAACCTCTTCTTGGGTCGTGTGGTGGAGCTGGCCGGTGAGCTCCTTATTCAGAACGTTCTTGCCAGCGAAGACGTCGAGGAGATCTGGAAGGGCATCCAGTCGGTGGTCAAGCGCAGCGCATAGAGTGTCAAGCACATTGGGCGCGTCGACGGCAGTGGCGAATGAAGGAGTGGTGTGCGAGTATGAGTGGGGAGTGTCCATGAGAGTGGTCGGTGGGTGGGTCGTCGTCGTTAAAAGTAAATGAAGAAAGTGGTGAGGTTCAAGTGTGAAATTTCGCTCAATACTATTGGAAAGTGGATGGGATGACGTGGGGTTAAGGCAGCTGGGTAGATAGATGGGCTCTGTATATCGATATAGAACTCTAGTTGTAGTGCGATAATCAACCGAGAAGAGTGGCTAGGTGTGCTGCCTGTGCTGCTGCTAGTGCTGCTGGCTGGTCCGAGTCCTTTTAAGTATGAATCGGCGTAATGCTGTATGACATCGCACCTCCGAACCTCGTCTTCCAAACCATTCCGGCTGCGTCGGGCGCACTGCCATCCTCCGTCTACGATTTCCAATGGCCATCGAGAATCCCCGCATCCCGGTCAAAAGCTATGAACTATGTACACCTCCGACGCCTCCGACGCCTCCCCTCCAACGTGGGTCGGTGAATATCCCTGCGGGCGTCCTTGCCCTCCTCACCGCGGAAGTACAAGTCCGCAGCCTGTAGATCTCTAAACAGGGTAGGGAAAGGCTTATACAAGCTTGAAATTCGACGATCTCCGGTCTGCGGAGACCTTTGTCCCATTGGCTAGATGCACTGCAGCCACCCAGCCTCAATAACTTCAAACCTCCGCCGAGATTGGAATCGGTGCAGAAGCAAGTCTAGACACACTTTGATAGACATCCCGGTTGAGAGAAGAGTTCACTTCAATGGGGTCAATGATAGTCCCCGGACGGTCGCCATTCAGCGGCATTGTAGAAGATTAGCCGTGGGAATAACCAAGTTCCGGGTCCATCAACTCCGCCCTCGGTGCCTGTATTCACACATGACAATCTTGACTGATGGAGAAGGTGCCCTCTTAAATTTAGTTTAGACCCCGGACTGCTGCTGGCATGGGGTGCACCGGACCCGTTATTAATAGAAATCAGCAGTGGACACAGGTAAGCCATTGGGCATCGTGTACCCCGTTTCGCCGTACGCTTTCATCGGTCCTGGTGCGCTTGACATAGGTCCGGGCAATTCGAGCCCCTCCATAACCAGAACCCATAACGAATGGCTATTTTCAAAAGCCCTTTGTGTTTGGTATTTCACCGGGCTTTCACCTTCGACAGCTGGTGACAGCTTCTGAGTCAAGCGCTAAGTATCTAGCAGGGTTGGATGGCCGTTAATGTGCCCGAAGTAGGGATCCCTGTCCAGATGGCGGCAGTCTATCGCATGGCCCAAGGTACACGACGTATCAATTGTTTGGTATGAACAATTCAGCGGTCCATATGAAATCCAACTGGAAGGCCGAGGAGTCTCAAACAATATTCATACATCTCTACTTTGTGTATATGCTCTGCCTAGGATTCCCTTTGCCCTCATAAAGTCTCGAGGCATTCATTGAATTATCTTGCTCCATCGAGGACCTCCAACAGTGTTCATCTTACATGTGTAGGCAACACAGAGACTTCAATTCCCATAGGTTCTCTCGAGAGTGTGTGAACTACCTTCGAAATCTGCGAGTAAGAGCTGGAATATAGCTTGGAAACTTGCGGTGGATTGAGAGAAAAGCATCGAGCTTAATAGTGGGTCCATCCGAGTGATACAGAGTATCGGGCTTGTTAAAATATATCTGTAGGTATATCCCACTGAAATCGGCTTACAGCGGGTCGCGTATGTGACTGCTGGTAGGCTTCTACCAAACCTGGGTTTGGTGAATAAGCAATATCGACCAAGGGCTAACGGCTGGCTACTTGAAGCGGGTAAGCGTATTACCCTGGTTTCCTCATGGAACGCAGGAGGCGTTTGTTGGGAATTTGTATGCTGCACCGGGCATTGGTTTCACTTTCGCCGCACCAGTGCATATAATATGCGCTCGTAGCAGGACTTCTCAGACTCCGTTTGCTGATCGCTCACTGTGAATTCGTCTAGTTTTAACAGCGTTTTCTGGCCCCAGCGCCGAAAAAGGGATTGACGGTCTTTGTTAATATCTCACGGGAACCTGTCACAGGAGAATGAGGGTGTGGATATCTATCTGGGGAAATGATATAACAAACCTAGTAGCAGTATTACAACAACGAACGAACGAAGCCCGTGTGTAATTTCAGTAAGATTCTTATACACTAGCCAGATTCATGAGTGCCAACCTCAAACAAGTGTACAATTGTGCGACGCTTAGAAATTCAAATAAAGTATAGAATTGCAATTATAACAGTTCATCACCGTGTCTAGGATACAAATTGGTACGGACCGCGTCAGTTCTAAGAGGCTGAAGCCTTATCATTATTGTTGGCGCTGTAGCAGCCCTCGACCACAGGTCACGATCGTCCATTCGGCCATCCTATGTGCCATCTGTTCGTTTCGTGGCGTCATAACTTGTTCCTGCAAAGGGAATCGCTCCTCATGTGAATTGATTGTTGATTGTAACCCCCAACCCTCCCCCTTGTTCACCTCTAGTTTGCTCATTGCTCTCGCTGAGTCCCTACGACTCCCGTTCCCCCCAAAGGTGTTTACCTTGCAATCGGGTATTTCAACGGCTAGTCTCTCTGCGACTACGCATATCAACGGACAGCTGTTTCCTTCAATCTGCCCCTTCTGCTCTGTCGTTCTCACGGCCTCACTCACCTAGCGTCGTTATTGCTCCGTCCCTCCCTTACTTCACGGTCCTCAAGCCTCTCGATTATCTCGGGAGAGTGCCTCACTTACATACCCCACATAGATGGAAAGGTGTGGTATGTATAGACATCTATTACAGATTGAAAAACATTTCTCTGATTGAAATCCGGCTCCCTCGCCTGTCGCCTGGCCAATGAAAGTAGCTGGAATTCATCTTTTATTCGTGAAGAGAGTCAGAGTAGAGCACCTACATCTGTGTCTAATGCTACAGTATGGATGAGGTAAGGTATAAACAATGAGTGTGTGGGTTGTAGTCCGAGACCGAATGCAAAAGAGAGGAGAGAGGAGAGGGAGCATAACGAAGAGAAATTCAAGATGGACCAGATTAGACGTAGGGGGAGACGTGAACGTGCACCAGGCTCGGGGGTAAGGAGAACAAGGGTATAAGTACATCTAGGGTCAAGGGCATATAAAGGCATAAATTGTGTAATCAGCATGATAAGAGTGAAGGGGGGAGAGGTCGTGATTATTGCGAGGGGGGGAGCGCGACTATACCTCGACGAAGAGGGCATCGAGCTCGTCCTCAAAGTCAAAGGTGATGGCGACCTCGTCGGAGAGCCCAGTCGAGTTCCTCCAGTCGAGCACGGGCTGTTCCTGTTCCTGTTCTCGTTCCTCCTCCGCCAGTGCTGGGGTAGAACGCGGAGGGGCGCTAACACCAAGTGCAGCCTGCGCACTCTTCCCTCTCCTCACACAGCCCAACAAGGATAGTCCAACGGAGCGAACAGTCCCAGAGGGTTGTGAGAGAGGGGTGTCAAATGACTTGACGCGCCTGATCCGTTCGGCATCCATGCGGTCCCTGCTCCGGGTACGGACAAGTCCCAGCGTGTTGTACCCCTCGGCCTTGGCATACCACTCGTTTGGGAGCTCGACGATCGCCCCGCGGCGCCTATGAATGCTGCTGGTCGTCGGACTCTCTGGCGCTTGCTCGGGCTCGGGCGGTGCAAGAGGGGTTGGGAACACAAACACTCCTCCATGGTTGTAGGTAAACGCCGGGTCATGGTATTGCCTGTTATGTTGGTTCTTTAATGGGGGCACAGGCGGTTGAGAGCGGAGCGCCGAGGAGGTTTCGACAAACCTCGCCTGTGGCGTCTGTGGCGTGGGCAATGTTCGAAGGCCGGAAGATGTCGAACTGGAATGGGTTGGGGAAGCGGGAAAGGGGGTGCTACGAATCGGGGCTAAGATCTTGCGCGCGACCTTCTGGAGTACGGTTGACGACTTCTTCTGGGGCTTCGAGGGTTGAAGTGGTACGGTATTTCGGGGTTGCATAACCGTGATGGTGGTTCGTTATGGTGGAAAGCTGATTACGGATAGCCTACGTACGTGTAGATAGTCTGCGAGGGTTGGGTATGGAGGAAAGGGTGGTGGGGGAAAAGGGAACGAGAAGGGCGTGGTTAAAAGGTGGCAGCACTGGGTAATAATTGGCAATTATTGTAATTATAAAAATGACTTACTCTTTAATAATTACTACCAACAACATGTCGCTGACTCGGTACGAACATGGCAACGGGTTCCTTCCGCATTTCCTTTTTCGGTCAATTCTCCCTTGTTGTTCCCAGCCTCCCGCGTTGGCCGCAGTTGGTGACTGGCCAGAGTGACAGAAGAGCTGACTGATGGTCCATTGGGTCGTGGCTCGTCGTCGTCGGTCAACGCTGCCGACTTGAAGCAGGGCCTTGCGCGAGTTCGATCAAGTTCGCATAGAAAAAACGCCATGAAATTTGCTCACTCTCGCTACAAAGATTTCCCGAGATGCAGTATCCTCGACCTCCGCGTCGTTCGTCCCGTTGTCCCTGCTGATGTTGGGCGTTTCGCTCGTCGATTAGGCCTCATTTCATCGCTAAATTTGGCAAACTAAGCCGAGGAATATGCAGAGGCAAGCCAATGGTAGTAGTGCATCCACAAAGGCGATGAATGAGGATCCAATACAAGAGTATTAAAATCTACAGATGAGTGTACACAATTTACAGACCGTCTATAAAGCAAAGAACGGCTATATGATAGGTGAAGGGCATAATAGATGGGGTCCAGGGCTGTCCCTCCGCACGGTTGGCTCATCCCAGATATGCAATACTTGTGAGCCGTCTCGACTCTTCATCCTCTATGCCCTTAATTTGTTCCTCAATCCACTCAACGGAGCGAATCGGAGGAACGACAGCTTGACCACTGGGCGAACGAGCTGCCTGCGGTGGACTGGCCCTGTTGAGTGTCGGTGTATTGGCATTCAATTTTGACTGCTCCTGATTCGTCCCTTGAGCTCTGGCTGAACCAACTTGAGTTGGTCGGTATGCGGGTTTGGGAAATATTGTCTTGTCCGTAGGCTTATACCAGTCGTGAGGTAGGTTCCATCGGACGTTGATCTGCGTCTGGTTGTCTGGCATAACGTCTGTGCGTCTCAAAATATGACCTGTAGATAGAATCTTAGCAGACACACGCAATCCAATTGCTAGTTTCTTGACCTGTAAATGGACTAGAGACGCGTTAGACCGCATGTACAAAAGGGAAAGGAAAGTGGGACACGTACAGCTCTGTGAGACAGGCAGTCGCTGAGCGAGCGGTTTTTGCGAACAGAAATCCTATATACTACACAATTGGATCAAAACCGATCTGATAAATGATTCACGGCCCTTACACGAGGTAATAATTTTCCTAGCGACCCGGCCGCCCTGTGGAGGTACGACCCGATCAACCGTGCATATCCGAGTAAGTCCTAACACCACACGCTCAACAATGACAGTGACGAGGGGTGAACCTGAAGCTACGGACCTCGACATTAGAGATTCGATCGCGGAGTCGAGCGAAAAGGATTTGCTCGGGATTCATGTCGAGCCACTGGAGGGGGCAGATCCCTTGGGTTGATAGCACCGTATATATTGTGGATCGATGAGACGGAAAGCGGCGGAAAGCGGCCCCTCGAGGTTTCCAAGTCGTGTTTCACCTTTTATGCGCGTCTAATGAGGAATGGTTGGTACGCAGTAGGTGAGGGGAAGAACCACATAGACCATTGTTTGAGATGCACATGTACACTTATCCACGATTACCGTTCATGCTCTCCACGAGGAGCCTTTATTATGATCTGATGTCATTGGTCGGTTGGGCACAGCCTCTCATTATACGTCCTGTGCACCTCGGCTCCGCTCCTCCAGTACATGCGGCTCACTTGACACTTGGCACGACACCGTTCCTCTTGTACCTTTGATACCTGATACCTGATAGCCAACAGCGCCTTTCGCTTGCACCCTTTCATGTTCCCACTCTCATTCTCGCCTATCTTGTGTCGCCCCTGTTCGCGCTCCCACTCGCTTGGTCCTCAGTTCCTTCGCTTCCCGTGCTGTCGTGATGTTGGCATAGCGCTCTTATTTGTAATACAAAAATCTTTGTGGCCCATTTCTGCAGCAAGACGAAAGTGACAGCCGTCCTCGAAAGCCTCGCGTAGGGGTCAAAACACTATGGAACGAATTTGCTATTCGGACAAAAAAAAAAACAGCGCTGTATGGGATACGTGTATTATTATTAGATTGGGTATTGGAGCGAGGTTCGGGGTAAGCAAGGCAAATCAAAGATGAAAGGAGCGTGGCAACCGAAGATGTATCAGTCGATGATACGTCCATGGCGTTCAAAGAAATTCTATCTCAATCCCACTATCATCACTCTCCGTCGCGCTTCCGAGATCGCCATCGGCAGCGCCTCGATAGACCATCCCCGGCTCACCGCGCTTCTTCCTTTCTTTCTTCAAAAGGTTTTCTAGGCCACGACGGTAGTCCCCGTTCAATGGAGGAGCACGAGGAAGGAAATTGTGATGGACGACGAGCCGCATGGTATGCAAGTCACTCAACATTTGATCCAGATCAACGACGGCAGGGACAAGGGTCATTGGATCGAGCGTCACATACTTCCTAATGGTTTGCTTGATCAAAGTTGTAGGTCCTGATGGGGAGGATGCGCCAGAGGACGATCCCGAGGGCAAATCACGCCGTCTGGGTTTCGCATCGAGGTAGAAAAGGGACGTAGCACGAAGAGAATTAGTCATAAGACCCTGGATTGGTGATGCAGGTGACGAAATTGGGGTCACCATAGTTTGGGTCGGCGCAACTGTAGCTGTCGGCACACTGTGCGATGGACCAGATGGGGCAGACTGAGCAAGGAGAGCATCATTGAGACTCGTGTTGACTTGGGAGTATTGAGGTACCGGCGCAGGCGTGGTGACTGACGATTGGGGATCTGCCGGACCAGACTCCTGAGTCATCTGGGTCTGGGTCTGCGGTTGAGGGGCCGTGGACGCTTTGAGCTCCCCCATCGTGTGGTGCCTTGTGCGGATACTAAGGTCCTCTTCTACATCGACATTCATATCGACTCCAAGGTCGTCAGTGTCTGAGCCTCGGTTCTCTTCGTTATCATGATGATCCTCTCCACGGACATTACTAGTCTTGATCGAGGACGTTGACGCCCGATTGCTGAATACTGCAGGGGTGAACCCGAACTTGCTCTCCGGGGTGCTCGATCCAGTGGCTGCTGTTCCAAATGCAGCAAAACCAGACCCAGCTTTCGATCCAAACCCCCCAAACCCACCGTTACCTGGAGCGTGTGTTGGTTGAGCAACTGCAGTTGCACTCGTTCCAAACCCACTCGCCCCAAAGGACGGTGCCTTCGCAAGCCCAAAACTTGCAAAACCAGCTCCCACGCCCGTACTTCCAAAGGGCGTAGGAGGTTTCAGCGGGGTTGGAGTTGACACGGAAGGCGCCGCGCGAGTCGCAGGAACCGCAAAGAGACGATTAACGGCTGGTTTTTCCCCCCCTCTCTTCTCAGGGTTCTCCTTCTCAACCAATCGCTGGAACAGGTGCGGATCAAACCCTTTTCGCCCGACCTTATTCTTCTCCTCAGCAGCAGATGGAACAGATATGGGACGTGGTGTGGAGGGCTGCGCGGGCATCGTCAATTGTGCAATTGGTGGTGAGTTGGGTCGGGCTGCCGGTGGTGGCTGGTCTTGCGGTGAAGGCATTGCGCGAAGTGGAGGTTGCAGCTCCAATGGGGCTGGTTGGGGTCCTTTGGTTTGTGTGAAGACATTGAGATGAGGGAAAACGGGCGGGGTCTTTGACCTTTGTGATTGCGACTGGGGCGGGGCATGTGGAGTAGGCGGTGCGGCAGGGGAAAGCCGTCGTGCCATGAACGGGGGCGTAGGGACCTTGGGCGGCGTAGTCGACCGCCTGCGTATCGGAGTGGAAGCGGAAGCAAGTGGAGTGGAAGTAAGAGGCAGTTCGAGCGTCTTTGGCGGTGCTCGAGTCTTCCAACGAGTTTTCTTTGGGATCCCAGAGTCGACCGCTTCAAATTTGATCGTGGTGAGCGGCTCTGTAGGCGTATTTGTATTCGCAGCCGCAGTAACAATCGGCGGAACGGAGGCAGTTGGAAACAGTGGTGAATTCCTTTCACCACCTGGTTCAGCAGAATCGATCTCCATCGGCGTGTCTCTTTCCACTCCTCCCAAAGGACCAGTTGGAGAAGGTATCGGTGCTGAACTCGACGGTGGTGTGGGTGGGGTTATAGGCGGCAAACTCGCTGCAGGTGCAGATGCGGGTACGATAGGAACAGGAGTAGCCGTCTTCTTCTTCGATGGAGGTTTTTCAGCTTTATTCGGGTTGGTGGGTGGCAACTTCGGTGGCGGAACAGCAGACCCAATGATGGGTACGCCAGCTGGGACAATGGGTGGTGCAGTTTTCATTGCAATCGCAAGGGCGACAATACGCGGGTCAGGGATGATACCCTTTCCAGCCGCTTCGCGGGCAGCGAGCACCGCGCGACCTTTCTTACTTCTACCCAGCCGCTCGCGTTTCTTCTTTGGACCTACGAACCGCGGCCATTAGTTTGAAGAATGTAAATAGGACGCTTGAAAGGAGCGGACTTACCCCCTTTCGAGGTTGTATCTACCGTCCACATAGCGCTATACCCTGGCTCATGGACCATATCCCGTTCACACTTGACAAACCACTTGTTGGTACTGAGGTTATGCCGAATTGAGTTCTATGTCGTTCCGCGTACGTTAGTCAATCCACCATCGTTGATAAACACGTCTCAAAACGTACCTTCCAACTAACATGGTTCCCATCCCGATAGAACGGAAACTTGGCCTCGATCATGATATAAATATCCTGGAGTTGCAGACGTCGAGTAGGACTTCCGAGAATTGCCACACGCGCCATGAACGCATACGAGTACTTAGGCTTGGTGGTCCTTGGGTAGTCGAACAGACACCACAAGCCCTCGTTGATGTTCGGCGGCGTATTTTCGTCGATCTCATACGGTTTGCTCGTCCCGCTTCCCCCAGGACTCCGCTCCGTGTTTCCTTCCTTCTCCTTCCCTTTCTCTTTCTCCGCACTTCCCTCACCCTCACCCTCGTCCCCGCCCTCG
>Ga0307513_10004173_pt1 | contig 19340 bp, 16 predicted proteins | sample 15_EM_MG_FD_202174 | JGI IMG/M metagenome (GOLD analysis project Ga0307513, IMG submission 202174) | Populus trichocarpa ectomycorrhiza microbial communities from riparian zone in the Pacific Northwest, United States - 15_EM | ecosystem: Host-associated > Plants > Roots > Unclassified | place...
AGCTGCGCAGCAGGGTAGCTAAGTATGGACAAGATAACCGCTGAAAGCATCTAAGCGGGAAACTTTCCTCAAAACAAGGCTTCGCCGAGAGCCGTGGTAGACCACCACGTTGATAGGCCAGGTGTGGAAGTGCCGCGAGGCATGGAGCTTACTGGTACTAATCGCTCGATCGGCTTGATCGTTCTTATCAAAATTCATGAGTGCTTTGTGCGCTCAGCAATGATGTCTTCTCACATCCGTTTCGTTGACCTGGTGGTTATGCCGAGAGGTCCCCACCCGATCCCATTCCGAACTCGGTCGTTAAGCCTCTCTGGGCCGATGGTACTTCGTCTTAAGGCGCGGGAGAGTAGGTCGCCGCCAGGTCTACCAAACGGATGTGTGTTCTCAGACCCTTCAATTACGATTTCTTATCTACAGAGCTTTGCCGCGGGGTGGAGCAGCCCGGTAGCTCGTCAGGCTCATAACCTGAAGGTCACAGGTTCAAATCCTGTCCCCGCACCCAACGTTGACATAAGGCCGGTCCCGGAAACGGAGCCGGCCTTTTTGTCGTCCACGCCGGCGACGAGATCGTCCTGCTGCACGTCGTGGCGCCAGGGTCCCGGCGCGCCGAGGGGACGGGCAGACCGACCTCCTGGATCAGCTGCCTGAGCAACTCGCTGGCCGCGATAGGGTCGTGGGGGGCGGTCAGCGCGGCTTCCAGGTCGGCGCGTTGCTGATAGAGCTGTATGAATCGTCACGAATACTTGCGCCGATCGCGGCGCCGAAGGCGCATAGTCGAGTAGGAGATCGCCGCCTCGACGAGTCGCTCTTTGCGCTTTTGTGCTGCGACCACGCTCTCGGCGATGGTGTGCTCCGGTGTAGCCTGCGCCCATGCCCCCCGGCCGCCGCCCATGCCGCGCTCACTGCACCCAGCAGCAACCGATATCCTTTCACTGAATTTCCGCTCGCGAGTTGAGTTTTCCGATTGATTCCGTGACAGTGTGCAAAATAAGCATACTGAATTGTGGGGATCGACAATTCTGCCGTGCGGTTGCGACGTATTCTCGGCCTGGGTGGCGGCCCGAACAGGGGCGGCAGCGCGAGGGCGCCTTGCGCACGCTTCGTCAGCGTCGCGGCGTCGCCGCTGCGCAGTGAATCCGGATTACACGCCCGCAGGTCGAACTGGTGGCCATGACCATTTTCAGAGTCCGGGGTGTCCGATACGATCGCTGCCCAATTCGACGCGGCCGCAGGCTAGGCGAGCGGACGCTTGTCGCGACCCTGACATCAGCCAGGCGGGCACCCACTGCTGGGCCGGCCCAAGAGGTTCTGACGCCGACGATCGGCGGAGTACACGTTTCGGGTCAGATCGCCACATGGGCTCGACCCGGTTGCTATTGCGCGCCCGGAATCTCTGTAAGCTAAGCGGTATAACATCGTGGACCAGACCTACTGATGCCTAGACGCACGAAGGCGCCGCAGCGCCAACCCGAGCTTTCGGCGATGCTGCGACAGGTTGTGGAGGGGTTGCGTGAGCAGTCGCTCCAGTGTGGGGAAGGTGAAATGCTCGGGTCGGAGGACGATCTCCTGGGCCGCTACAGGGTCAGTCGGCCGACCCTGCGCCAAGCGGCGGCGATCGTGGCGCAGGAACAGCTGCTGCAGGTCCGTCGCGGCGTGAAGGGGGGCTACATCGCCCGCCGCCCCACGAGCCGGGCTGTGGCGCATATGGTGGCCATCTTCCTGCGCACGCGAGACACGAGCCTGGAGGAACTCAGCCTCTCCACGGCGCCGATCCGCGCCGAACTGGCTCGCTTGGCCGCGACCAATCTTGACGGGAGTTCTCGCCAGGCCTTTCAGGACTTCCTTCAGCGGGAGGCCGAGGCGGCGAATGAGGAGAGCGGCGGGTTCCGCGCCTTCGCCAAGAGCGAGCGCGAGTTTGGCCAGGTGTTGGGGGCGGCGAGCGGCAATCACGTCCTCTCGCTCTTCCTCGACATCCTCTTCGACCTGGCGGCGAACATCCCTCCCGAGCGCGACATCCTTCTGGGACGGCCGGATCGGGTCAAAGACTATCGCGAGCGGCGCGCCCGCCTCGTCGAGGCGATCCTTGGCGGCGATTCCAGCGTGGCCAGTTTGCTCTCCTACCGTGTGACCGAACTCAGCCAGCAGTGGCGCGACGAAGATGCTGAAGGTCCCCGGCCGGTGGCTGGAATCGGGCGGGCGGCCTCCCGGTAGGGGGCGTCTCGCTGCTCGGCATCACGGCGCGCAGGTGCTCCAGCGCGCACCAGGGCGGCGACCGTAAGAGCCTGGGGTTGCGTCCGGTTGACGCCGACATCATCCGGGCTGTGAGTTCCGCCAATGCGCGCACCATCGTGGCGATCGCCGCGGCCAGCCGACCCGGCGATCATGCGCAGAACTCCTAGACACTTCCGGGGTATAGAGATAACTTAATTTCGTCGCTGAGCGAAGTGCGCGCCGAGCAATGCTTCCTTTGCCAAGGGGGCGGTTGGGAGAGGAAATGGCGTTCCGGAACGCTTCGTGCGCCGCGCCTCGCAAGCGCTTTGCTCGTTCGAGCACGCGCTCCTGCCTGGTCAGGCTTCCTCCGGCGCCACGGCAGAAACTCAGGCTGATGCTGGCGGGACGTGATCGGTGGCAAGGCCATTCTAGTGACGGAAAGAGGTGATCCCGTGGGGCAACATTCCATAAAGGCGCTGTTTGATCGCCCGATCGTCGAACTCTGGTCGATCGATCCCGCCGAACGCGAGGCCGACCAGCTTGCGATGATCGTGGAGCGGTTCGGGGAGCTTCGGCCGAAAGTGTCGCAGTTGGGCAAACTGGCCGCTCTGCAAGGGATCGATTACATCTCGACGCTGGACGATGTCGCACCGCTGCTTTTCCAGCACACAGTCTACAAGTCGTACCCGGTCTCGCTGCTTGAGAAAGGGCGTTATGACCTGCTGACACGCTGGCTGGGTGGATTGACCATCCATGACCTGTCCCGCCTCGATGCGTCGGGCTGCGACAGTATCGACTCATGGTTCGAGGCGCTCGAAGCGCAGAGCCCGCTTCGCCCCAGTCACTCGACGGGTACGACTGGAAAGCTGTCGGTCATTCCGCGCGATCGCGACGACCTGGAGCGGTATGACGAGAGCCGCATCAAGGGCTTGTCGGAACCCTTCGGCGATGAACCCGACCGGCTCACCGCGCTGCGGGACGGGAACAATCCAATCCCCATCGTCTATCCGTCGTACCGCCGCGGGCGCCAAGGGGCCCAAAGGATGCTGGATGCGGTCGTGCGGAAGCTCGGATCCGAGGCGACGACCTATACCCTTTACGACGAGTTCAATAGCGCCGACGTAGCCTCGCTGGCGGGGCGTGTCCGCGGCGCCAGCGAAAAGGGTGCGCTCGATGAAATGGAGATCGCGCCCGACCTGTTGAAGCGCTTTAGGACCTCGCTGGCGCACCAGGCCAATCAGGCCCAGGATCAAGAAACCTTCATCGAGCGCGTTCAGTCGGAGCTTAGCGGCAGGAAGGTCTATGCCTTCGGGGCGGTGCCGTTCCTGTACAACTGGACGGTTCTGGGCGAGGCCCGCGGCGTTCAGGGGCTGTTCGCGCCCGAAAGCTACATTACCAGCGGCGGCGGCCTGAAGGGCGCGTCCGTGCCCCCAGACTGGCAGGAACGGGTCGAGCGCTTCCTGGGCGCGAAGCTTCAATTCGGCTATGGCATGACCGAACTGATCTCCGGTCACGGCATGTGCCCGCAGGGGCATTATCATGTGTCGCCCTACAACGTGCCGTTCGTCCTCGACGCCCAAACCGGCGCCCCACTGCCGCGAGAAGGCGTCCAGACGGGGCGCTACGCTGTGTTCGATCTGCTGGCCGGTTCGTACTGGGGCGGCTTCGTCACCGGCGACAAGGTGACCGTCACCTGGGACGGCTGCGCTTGCGGCCGCAAAGGCCCCTATGTCCATCCGTCAATCAGCCGCTTCAGCGAGTTCGAAGGCGGGGACGACAAGATCAGCTGTTCTGGTTCCAGCGATGCACACGAGGAAGCGATGTCGTGGCTGACGGCGCGAGCCAACGAAATCGAATAAGCTCGGTGGATATCCCGCTGATCATCCGCGGGCCGTCATCGAAACCGACATGCAGCGTTTCAACATAGAGCTACCTATTTGTTGTGGTGTGTCAGAACCTTACGGCCGGGCGCAAGCGAGCATCCTAAATTGCGGGCCCCATACGCCCCCCCGCGGCTTGAACGAGGGTGGAAATAGGGATACCGCCATTGCACAATTCAGAAGCATGAGAGGGGCGTCCGGTGTCGCAACTATTGGCCGAAAGTCTGGATATCGAGCCCGCCGTGGCGATCGACATCTATCGCCAGATGTCACGCATCCACGAAGTCGATAAGGCGATCCAAAAGGGGCTCAAGGGCGGGAGCTTCCAGTTTACCTATTGGCCCATGACCGGGCAGGAAGCGATCCCCGCGGCCATCTCGGCGCTGATCGATGCGCGGGACTACATGGTCACCAACTACCGCGGCATTCACGACCAGGTGGCGAAGGGCGTGCCCCTCCCCGGGCTGTTCGCCGAGGCGCTGGGACGCGTGGGCGGCGTAAACAAGGGGAAGGGCGGCTCACCCCACATTTCCAGCCCCGAATCCGGATCGATGCTGACGACGGCGATCGTCGGGGCGGGCGCTCCCATCGCCAATGGCCTGGCTCTCGCGGCGCAGATCCGTGGCGAGGGGAGGGTCACCATCGTCAATTTCGGCGACGGCGCGACCAGCATCGGCGCTATCCATGAAGCCATGAACCTGGCCGGGGCCTGGAAGCTCCCGATCGTGTTCCTCTGCCAGAACAACAAGATCGGGGAATACACCACCATCCCGGAGTACACCGCCAGCAAGGATTTCGTGTCGCGGGCCGCCGGCTATGGCTTCAAGGGCGTCAAACTGGACGGAAATGACCCGATCGCCTTCTACAAGGGGATGAAGGAGGTGATCGCCGCCATCCGGCGTGGGGAGGGGCCGATCTTCGTAGAGGCGCTCACCTTGCGTCTTGGGCCGCATTCCGGCGTTGGCGACAGTCCCCAGTTGACTGGCGAGGAACTCGAAGCAGGCAAGGCGAACTGGCCCGTCCCTCGGATGCGCGCCAGGTTGCTCGAGGCCGGCGTTTGTCAGGAAAGCGACCTCGCGGCGATCGACTTGGCCGCGGCGCAGGAGGTCGAGGCGGCCGTGGCGACCGCCCTCGCCAGCCCGGTTACGCCGGCGACCGAGACGCTTATCGATGTCTACGCCGATGAGAGCGTTGTCCCGCGCCGCGGCGCGTATCCGGTTCGGGCCGCCGAGGAAGAACCCCAGGGGCCGAGCAAGGTCATGAGCATGGGCGAGGCGGTCCGCCAGACGATGGAGTCTGCGCTGGAGGCCGATCCCAACGTGTTCCTGCTCGGCGAAGATATCGCCGACCCCGCCGGCGGGGTGTTCAAGACGAGCTTGGGATTGTCGACGAAGTTCGGAAGGGCGCGGGTCAGACCCACGCCCATTGCCGAACAGGCGATTATCGGCGCGGCGACGGGGGCCGCGCTGGTGGGGATGCGGCCCATCGCCGAGATCATGTTCTGCGATTTCGCCGGTGTCTGTATAGATCAGATCTCCAATCACGCGGCCAAGCAGCGCTATATGTCGGGCGCCGCGACCCACGTCCCCATGACGATCCGCATGCTGGTCGGCGGCGGCATCGGGGGTTTTGGCGCGCAGCACACCCAGTCCCTGGAGGCCTGGCTGCTACACACTCCCGGATTGAAAGTCGTCTACCCCAGCACGCCGACGGAGGCGAAGGGCCTCTTGACTTCGTGCATCTTCGACGAGGACCCTTGCGTCCATCTGGAGTCGATGATGCTGACGTTCATGACGCGCGAGGAAGTGCCGCTCGGCGACTATCGCATCCCGCTGGGGGTCGCCAAAATCCGCAGGCCCGGAACCGACATCAGCCTCATCACCTATGGATGGCAGGTGCTGCAATGCCTGAAGGCGGCGGAAGCTTTGGCCGCCGAAGGGATCAGCGCCGAGGTCATCGATCTGCGCAGCCTGCTGCCGCTGGATTATCATCGCGTCCTTGACTCGGTGAAGAAAACCCGGCGCGCCCTCGTGGTGCATGCCGCGACCGAGTTTTGCGGACTGGGTGCGGAGATCGCCAGCACGATCAACGAAGAACTTTTCACGAGCCTGAAGGCGCCCGCGGCCCGTTTGGGAGCCGCGTTTGCTCCGATCGCCTATTCGCGCGAAATTGAAACGAACCAGATGCCACACAGCGACAGCATTGCCGCGAGGGTGCGTCAGATCATGGCCGACAAAGGATAAATCAAGACATGTCGACAATCCTCACCATCCCTCGCCTGGAAATGGCCATGACCGAGGGCGCCTTGGCCGAGTGGCTTGTCGCGGACGGGCAGGACGTCACCGAGGGGCAGCCCATCTACGTGATCGAGACCGAAAAGGCGGCGCAGGAAATCGATGCGCCAGCTTCGGGCCGGTTGTCTCATAAGCTCCCTGCCGGCGCGACCTACGGGGTAGGGACCGAGATTGGCGAAATCCTCTAGCAGCGCCCTGGCGGCCGCCACGGCGCCAAGGGCGTTCACAAGGGGCGGCGTCGCGTCTTGGCCGGTCAGGTCAACTGAACGGGCTCATTTGCACGGGGTCGGGGCGGCAATCACGTTCATCGCCCCTGACCTCAGTCCCACACGACAGCCAAGAGGCGATCATGGATCTTCAAGCGCTCAGTGACCGTATCGCCATACGCGATGTGATCGATCGATACTCTGATGCGGCGACCCGGCGCGATTGGCCGAACTTGGGCGCGACCTTCCACGACGACGCAGTCTGGAGCGTGGGCGGGGGCGTCAATCTAGAATTCCGCTCCCGCGAGAACATCGAAGCCGGCCTTCGCGCCGCCGTGAGCAAGTTTGAGTTTTTCGTGCAGATGACCCACTCGGTCGTCATCGAACTGGACGGCCCCCGCGCCAGGGCCCGCACGCTCCTCAATGAGATGGGACGGAACTCCGCGCAGAAGACCGGGCTGTTCCTGCTCGGCTTTTACGAGGATGTGTTGTCGCGGCGCGAGGGCCGCTGGGCGTTCGACAGTCGGCGCTTCGAGCCGATCTACAACGACACGGGCTGGTAGTACGAGGAACCGGTCTGATGGCCAGGTCATCAGTTACAGCGCCCAAGGCGGCCGCCTCTCGGACAAATCTGGGCGGGCTCAGGGCTTCCTAGGCCTCTTCATGCAGCCACAGGCTCATCTCCGTCACAGCTTCGGCGAATTCTTCCATGAACTCCGCGACGACGGCTTTCGAAGACTTGACCTCATCGACCAGCCCGACGCCCTGGCCGACAAAGTAGGTGACCAGTTCGCGAGCCTGGGGATTCCCGGCCGCGGCCGACGCCTCGATGGATCTGAGCGCTGGCTCGCTGACGAGCGATTGCATGGGCATGGGCAGCGCGCCGGGGCTGGCCGCTCCCTCCCACGCATCGGTCCAGCCCGACCGTAGCTGGCGGGAGTATTTTCCGGTGCGACCTTTCGAGCGGACCGTGTCCCTTGAGCCGGCCGTCACCAGTTTCTCTCGGAAGATCTCGGAGGTCTCCGCTTCCGGCGTGGCGAGCCAGACGGACCCGGTCCAGACGCCGGCGGCCCCCATCGCCATGCAGCCGGCCATCTGCCGTCCCGTCATGATGCCGCCGGCGGCCAGGACGGGGATGTCATGACCCGCGGCCTTGAGGGCGCGCACGACCTCAGGAACGAGAACGAGGGTCGAGACCTCGCCACAGTGCCCTCCGGCTTCACCCCCTTGCGCAACGACGATGTCGACCCCGGCGGCGGCGAGGCGCAGGGCGTGCTCCTTCGCGCCGGCCAGGGCCGCCAAGGGGACGCCATGGGCGCGCGCCAGCGTGACCATTTCCGGCGGCGGCGGTCCAAGTGCGTTGGCGATAAGGCGGATGGGGTGATGGAAAGCTACCTCAAGCAGCCGCATCGCTTGTTCGGGCGAAAAGGGCGGGGGGGCGCCCGCGCGGCCCGCGAACGCTCCATCGGGCACCTCGATCCCATGGGAGGTCAGCAGGTCGCTGACGAAGGCGCGATGCGCTTCGGGGATACGCTGCGCCATTTCCTCCGAGGTCATGCCCTCCGAACTCAGCGGCAGGTTCTCCGGGATCAAAACGTCCAGGCCATAGGGCTTGTCGCCCACATGCGCGTCGATCCAGGCAAGTTCGACTTCAAGCTGTTCAGGCGTAAAGGCTGTGGCGCCGAGAACCCCAAAGCCACCGGCGCGGCTCACGGCGGCGACGACGTCCCTGCAATGGCTGAAGGCCAGCAGCGGGAACTCGACGCTCAGCATGTCGCAAATTTTGGACTTCACGACCTGGTTCCTTCACCTGCTTTGACAGCGTCGCCGGCCGCGCGCTTGTCCTCTCCTTGGTCTCGTTTCGAGATATATCTTCAGTCGTTCCGTCCTTACGGCCGCCGTCGAGACGGCACGGCTCATTGGGGCGGGCCGGGCGGTCTTAGCTCACGGTGTCGGCGCCGATATACTTGCGGGACCGCCAGTACAGAGCGGCCGTAACGAAGCCGAGCAGTGTGGAGGCCACGAGCGCAAAACGCAGTCCCTGTGCGGCGCCCAGGCCGGCTCCATGGGAGAGATAGTCGCTGAGCCCGCCGACGAGCACCGGGCCCAAGCCCAGGCCCAGGAGATTGATCATCAGCATATAGACGGCCAAGGCCGTCGCACGGCTCCGTGCGTGCACGACACTCTGCAGAACCGTTAACGAGGGCGCGTAGCACATGGCGTTGACGAGCGCTTGCGCCAGGAACAAAGCGAGTGCGAGCGGCGCGGACCCGACCATGATCGCGGTGATGGTGAGCGGTGTTGTGATGAGGTTCACCAAGGTCATTTGGACCGACAAGCCCCTAGGATTCGTCGCGACGTGATGGTCCGCAATCTTTCCGCCGAGGAAACTGCCGAGCGTTCCGCCTACGCCTGCAATCAGCCCAAGGGTCAGCCCGAGAAAGCCGGCTGTCTGCAGCCCCAAGCTCGCCGCGTCTTGTGCGAGCGCCGCGCCATGGTTGCGGAAGAAGAAGGAACCCATGAAAGCGCCGTTGCCGTACGCGACCATGGCCTGCAGCGTGCCCGCCAGCATGAAGAGCACATAGGTTCTGGAGGCGCGCAATTCACGGCCGGCCTCTCTCAAGGTCGGCACCGGATTCGCGGGCGCCGCAATCGGTCCAGTCGCCTTTCTGGGCTCCTTCAGCGTCAGCGCCGCGAGCGCGGCGACCAGCAAGCCGGGGGCGCCGGCCACCAGAAAGGCCATGCGCCAACCGCCGATGTCGGCGACAATGCCGCCGATCGCCATGCCCAGCAGAGCGCCGATCGGCGTGCCCATCGTATAAATCCCGAGCGCGGAGGCGCGTTTTTCACGCGGTGCGAGGTCGCTGATCAGCGACACGGAGGCGGGCGTGCACCCGGCCTCCCCCACACCAACCCCGACCCGGGCCAGGACGAGCTGAGGGAAGGTCCGAGTGATGCCGCAGAGCATGGTAAAGGCGCTCCAGACCGCGAGGGAAACCGCAATGATGAGCGAGCGATTGCCCCTCTCGGCGAGCCGCGCGATCGGAATGCCGAGCACCGCGTAGAGGATGGCGAACGAGAACCCCGTCAGCACGCCGATCTGCCAGTCGAGCAGATGCAGATCCTTTCGGATGGATTCGGCGAGGATATTGACGATCTGCCTATCGACATTGTTGAGGACGTAAATCACCACCAGGAGGGCGAGGGCGTATCGGGGTATCCGTGCCGGCTCTGAGGCCGGGATCACGACCGAGGTCCGTACAGTGGGGCTATCCGCCGTCATCCTATTCCTCCATCACGGCTAACCGCTCCGTGATTTTTTGGCCCCCACGGAGGGCGCTTGCGGCGATAGTTGCCACAATCCACGTCCGCGTCCATGGGAAACTGACCCCAATAACCACTATTAAGTTATCTCTATGTGGAACCGAGGCGCCGGGTTTCACAGTCCGCCAATTCAAACCTCCACGCAAGAACCCGGCCGATCACCGCGCATCAGCGTACCGCACACAAGCCCGTGATTGAGAACAAAACTGAGGTGATGCGGAGATTCTGGGCAAAACCGTTGTCAGTGGGCGAGGGTGAACGAACCCCGATGGGCCGGCCGGCGCGCCTCGGCCGGAGCGCTCTTTGGTCGCCTCCCGTCCTTCATAGCGATAGCTGTTTTAGCGGTTCGCGGCAGCGCGAGGGGGCTGGGTTCGCCGGCGCCTATGGTGTCAGCGGCGGCCTCGCTCGGAGAGTCCGTTCGAGGCCTGGCCCGCCGAGTCCATCAGCAGCACGACCTTGATGCATTCCCCGCGGTGCTGTGCGGCGACGGCTTCGTTGATCTGACCGAAGGGATAGGTCGTGATCATCCGATCGAAGGGCAAGCGTCCACGCCGATAGTGCTCCATCAATTCAGGTAGAAAGACGTCCGGATCGCTGTCGCCTTCAATGATCCCCTTCAGCGTGATGCCTCGGGCCACGACATCGTTGACCTGGCCCGGCATGGACGCGCCTGGGGGGGAGACGCCAACGATGCCGAAGACGCCCATCGTCGTAAGCGCGGCCAGCACTTCAGACTGCACCGCCGGAACCCCCGTCGTGTCGAACGCGTAGTCGACGCCCTCAGGTACGATGTGGCGAACCTGTTTGGACAGGCTTTCGCCCGCCGAGGTCGGGTCGATGACGTGCGTCGCCCCCAACTCCATCGCCAACTTCCGGCGAGCGGCATGGGGCTCCGCAACGATCACCGTCGCGCAGGCTTGGATCTTGGCGGCCATGACCGCGCTGAGGCCGACGGGTCCGCCGCCCGTGATCAGCAGCGACGCGCCGGCGGGGCAGGCGAGCGAGCGGATGATCGCGCCGGCGCCCGTTTGCACCCCGCAGCCGAGCGGCCCGACCAAATGGAGCGGAATATCGTCTGGGACCTTCACGACGTTGCGCTCGTAAGCCAGCGCATAGGTGGCGAAGGACGACTGGCCGAAGAAATTGCTGCCGATGGCTTGCCCGTCGAGGCTTATCGCCTTTGAGCCATCCGGCCGCGCCCCGATATAGTTCAGGTAAGGCATCGTCGCGCAGTATGCGGGGTCGCCGTCCTTGCAGCGACGACACTGGCCGCAGGATCGGAAGGTGATCGCGACGCGGTCTCCGGGGGCGACCTTCCTGACGTCTTTTCCCGTTCGCTCGACGATACCGGAGCCTTCGTGGCCCAGCACGGCTGGAGACCCGATGAGGCCAGAATCCCTGAACACCAGGTCCGTATGGCAGACGCCGACGCCGACGATTCGCACCAGGATCTCGTCTGGCCGGGGGTCTTCAAGCGTTACTGCGCGGACCTCGAAAGGTTTGCTGGGGCCGGTGGTGACGGCTGCATCTATATCCATGTCGGACTGCTTCCTGGATGGGACCTTGCCTCGCAAGGCTCGACGGCTATGGGCGGTTCGTTCAGATGATGCGTGAGACCGGCTTACCCCAGTAAACATCGCGGATCAGGCGATTGTGGAACTTGCCTGTCGGGTGGCGCGGCGACTCGGCCATGAAGTCGATAAGGCGCAGGCGCCTTCACGGGGCTGAGGTTGGCCCGCGATGATCATGAAGCCCTGCGGTCGGTGGGTGGCTGGATACATGGAAGACGCAGTCGAGTGGGTCACTCTGATGGCGCTACCAGCATTGAGGACGGGATATTGTCAAGGATCGTAGGCGCGGTCGCGGGGGCGCCCGGACGATGCCAAACTCACCCTCGATAGTCGCCATATTCAGGAGGCGCCGGCTGACTTCGGGACAGTGCCGACGCCCGGCCCGCGCGCCGCTCGCCAGGCTTTTGAGCCGCCGGCGCGGCTTTGGTCCAACGTCGGTATTAGCCTGCCGGCGCGGGCCGCGTGGAGCCGAAACTGAAATCCACGTCCCCGGCGTGAGATATAGAATATGTTCTATTGGCGAATGAGCGAGAAAGCGTCGGCGGGTCGCCTTGACGTGGGGATTCCAATCCTTATTCAGTAATCTGAAAGGAGGCGCCCATGGAAGCTGTTCGTGCGATGATCGAAGGCGTTTTGGCGCTTGAGCCTGCCGCAGACGCCCTCGAATTCGCTGGCCGGTGGAGCACCTGGGGGCAACTCGCCGGCGCCAAGACCGCGCTGCAGAGCCATCTCGCATCGCTGGGCCGCGCCGGCCGCGTCGCCGTTCTGATGCGCAATCGCCCCGAGATTCTTTGTGCGACCCTCGCCTGTATCGCCGAGGAGCAGTGCCTGGTCACGATCAACCCTGTCTATCCCGACGACCAGGTCGCCGAGGATCTGGCACGGGTGGCGACGCCGGTCATCATCGCCTCGACCCAGGACTGGGGCCGATCGGCGGTGGCCGCGGCGGCGGCGGCGAGCGGCGCGCTTTGCCTGGAGATCGGGAGCGCCCCCGACTTCCCGGTTCGCGTGAGGTCGGAAGCTTCGGGTCCGCTGGCCGAATTCCCAGGCGCTTTCGCGCCCGGCGTCGCGGTGGAGATGCTGACCAGCGGCACGACGGGCAAGCCCAAGCGCATTCCGCTGGAGGTCAAGGCTTACGAGAAGGCGCTGCTGGGGGCGGCGCTGTTCGAAGGCGGCCGCAAGGCCGACGACCCGCCGCAGCTGCGCTCCGGGACGACGATCCTGACCAATCCTTTTGCGCACACCAGCGGCTTGATGGCGTCGGTGGGCTTCGTCCTCGCGGGGCGAAAGGCCTGTCTGCTCGAGCGGTTCAAGGTGGCGGACTTCATCGACGCGCTCAAGCGCCACCGGCCGAAGGTCGCCGGCGGCCCGCCCGCGGCCCTGCGGATGCTCATGGACGCCCGGCCAGACCCCGACACCTTCTCCAGTCTCCTGGCGTTCCGTACGGGCACCGCGCCGCTGGACCCTGATCTCGCTGATGCATTCTACGAAGCCTACGGCGTGCCTGTGCTGCAGAACTACGGGGCCACGGAGTTTGGCGGCGTCGCTGGCTGGACGATGCCCGACTTCAAGGCGCACCGGCGCGATAAGCGCGGATCTGTGGGCCGTCTCAATCCGGGGGTGGAGGGCCGCGCGGTAGACCCGGACACCCTCGAACCGCTCGAACCGGGCCTCCCTGGCGTGCTGCAGCTGAAGGGATTCAGGATCGGCGACGGGGTGGATTGGCTGACGACGACGGATTTGGCGATCGTCGACGCGGACAACTTCGTCTTTATCCTCGGGCGCGCGGACAACGCGATCATCCGCGGCGGCTTCAAGGTCCATCCGGAGGACGTCATCAAGGCGCTCCAGGAACACCCGGCCGTGCTCGAGGCCGCGGTGGCGGGGATTGCAGACGCGCGGCTCGGGCAGGTGCCCGTGGCCGCCTGCATACTCCGCAGCGGCGCGGCGGCGACCGAAGAGGAACTGCTGACGTTCGCCCGCGGCCACCTCGCGCCCTATCAGACGCCGACCCGGCTCAAGGTCGTTGAAAACCTGCCCCGCACCAGTTCGATGAAAGTCAGCCAGCCCGAGCTTCGAGCGCTATTCGCCACTGACCTGAAAGAGGGAGAGACAGCATGACGACGGACGCCCCGGAACTGATCACCGAACGGCATGGCCATGTCCTGCAGCTGACGCTGAATCGGCCAGACAGCCTGAACGCCCTGAACCGGTCTCTCCAGACCCAGATCGAGGAGGTGATGCTCGCCGCGCGCGACGACGACGAGGTGCGCGCCGTGGTGATCACGGGCGCGGGCCGGGCGTTCTGTTCCGGCGCAGACGTGTCGGGCCTGGCCGCGGGGGCGGTGAGCTCGAACGACCCCAAGGATCATCGCTATCCGCAGTTCACCATGCGGCAGCTGAAGATCTACAAGCCCACCATCTGCGCCGTGAACGGCGTCTGCGCGGGCGCAGGCCTCCACTACGTCGCCGACAGCGACATCGTCATCGCCAGTGACAAGGCGAGCTTCGTCGACACGCACGTCAATGTCGGCCAGGTGACAGCGCTTGAGCCGATCGGGCTCCTGCAACGGATGCCGCTCGAGGCCGTGTTGCGGATGGTGATCCTCGGCAAGGCGGAGCGGCTCTCCGCGCAAAAGGCGCTGGAACTGGGGATGATTTCGGAAGTGACCTCGCCGGAGGATCTGGTTCCGCGCGCGCTTGAACTAGGCCAGATCGCCGCCAGTGTTTCGCCTGCGGCGGTGCAGCGCTCGATAAAGGCGATCTGGGAATCCCTCGACCGCCCGCTGGACCAGGCCTACATCAACGGCTTCGAGATTCTGATCCGGCATCGCAGCCACCCGGACGCGCTCGAAGGCACACGCTCCTTCCTCGAGAAGCGGCAACCGGCGTGGAACAATGACCCGACGCTCTAGCATCGCTCCGGCGACCAAAATCATGGGCGCCGCCACGCATGGCGCGCCATGAGATGGGGCGGGAAAAGGGAAGCGCCAATGGAATGGACAGCGGAAACCTACCGTGAATACGGCCTGAGGCCATCGGTCGATCCGGTTCCGATCCCCATAGGCCCTCGAGACGTCGCCTCAGCCCTGGCGGCGGCGGCCGCGGCACGGCCTGATGCGGAGGCCCTGGTCGGCCGCCATGACCGTCTCACCTACGGCGAATACGATCAGGCCGTGAACGCGGCCGTCGGATTTCTGTGGGAGCTGGGCCTGCGGCCCGGTGACCGGGTGGCGGCGAGCGCCGGCAACCACACGGAGATCGTGGTGGCGTTCTTCGCCGCCATGCGGATGGGCGCAATTTGGGTTGGGATCAACCGTCGGCTCGCGCCCGCGGAGAAGCGTTTTCTCCTGCGCGACTCCGGCGCGCAGATCGTGCTCGCCGAGGACGAAGTGCTCTCTGAACTCGCCGCGTCCCGAGAGGAACTCGGCCTGACCGCAACCATCTCTTTGGAACCGGGCGACCCCGCCTCATCCTGGCGGAAGGGGCTGGCGACACATGCCGGGGCCCGCCAACCTGATGTCCGCATCGACCCGTGGGCTCCCGCGGCGATCGCCTATACCAGCGGCACGACCGGATTCCCCAAGGGCGCTGTTCACAGTCAGCACAACATGATGCTCGTGCCGATGGTCCAGCAAGCGGAGATCGACCCCGTCGCGCTGGCCGCGCGCCGGATGGGCACCACGACGCCGCTCACCATCCTCAACCTCATGATCCTCGGCCCCATTGCGGCCGCCCGAGCGGCGTGCGCGCACATCTGTGTGGATCGGACCGATCCCGTTGGTCTCGCTAAATGGATCGGACGCGAGCGAATAACCGTCACCACCTGCGCGCCCACGACCGCCTACGACATGCTCACACGACCCGACATTCGGCCCGAGGATCTGAAGTCCTTGGAGCAGCTGAGCATCGGCGGCGCGATGGTGCCGGAGAAGCTGCCCGCCCTCTATTTCGAGCGGTTCGGCTGCTTGCCGCGCGTGGGCTATGGCCTGACGGAGGCCCCCACCGGCGTGGCCGGCAGCGATGGAACCACGCCCGCCCGGCAGGGGGAAATCGGACGACCGCCTGCGCATCTGGAGGTCGAGATTCTCGACGATTCCGGCGACGTCCTCGGCGCGCAGGTCTCGGGTGAAATCTGCGTTCGCGCGGCCCGCACAGGTCCGTTCGCGGGACTCTACCGGCCGACCTTGGGATACTGGAGGAATGCCGAGGCGACCGATCGGCTGCTGAGAGGCGGCTGGCTGCATACGGGAGACGTCGGGTTCAAGGACGAAGACGGCGTCTTGAACATCCAGGACCGTCGCACGGATGTGATCATCCGGGGCGGGTCCAACATCTATCCAGCCGAGGTGGAGCGCGTGCTGAGGTTGGAGCCGCGCATCGCCGACTGCGCGGTCATGGGCAAACCCGACGAACGCCTGGGCCAGGTTGTCGTCGCGTTCGTCGAGCCCCAGGCGGAGGCGCGGACCGACGAGACGCTGATACCGGACCTTGAAGCCCTGTGTCGCGAGAACCTCGCTCGGTACAAGCAACCGGTCGAGTGGCACGTTGTCGACCAACTCCCGCGGAACGCGATGAGCAAGATCGTCAAGCCGTTGCTCAAGGAACGCTTGGAGGCCTCTCCCGCGCCATCCTCAGTGGATTCCGCGGCGCAGCCGCAGGCCTAGGACCGGGCGCCTTCGCCCCGACACGGATTGGATGTCTGTGGAGAGCCCGCGGATCTACGAGGGGCTTCGGCCTTCGGCCCGCTGCTCGCGCCTTCCACGCGCCACTTCGCGAACAAAGTGGCGTATATTCAATTCGGCGACCGGGCGTTCGTCTCGGCCGTTTTCGCCCGATCGCGGTTTTCGCAAGGAGATCCACCGTGCCTGCCCAATCCAAAAGGCCTACCGAACAGATAGCGATCTTCCGCGCCGCGGAAACACCGGGGCTGCTTGAGACCGAGACGATGCGAGTCGAAGGCGTGACCGCGCAGGTGGGCGAGGGCCTCGCGCAAGTCGCCGAAGCGGGCTGGAACGAAGGCTCAATCGTGAAGTTGCTCTTCTCCGCGCCGGGATTCAGTCTCACCTATGCCTGGTTCAAGAGCGGCTTTCCGCTGCCGCGGCACAGCCACAACGCGGACTGTCTCTATTACGTCATCGGCGGCAGTTTGACTCTCGGTACCCAGGCGCTGGGCAAGGGTGATGGCTTCTTTGTTCCCTGTGACGCGGCCTACACCTACGTCCCGGGGCCGGAGGGCGTGGAAGTCCTGGAGTTTCGGAGCGTCGATCAATTCAACTTCCGTTTCCTTGTCGGCAATCCAGCGTTCTGGTCCAAAGCGGCCGCGACGGTGAGCCAGGAATTGAGCGGTTGGCGCGGTCAGCGCCCACCTAGCGAGATCGCGGCGGGCTGATTGGCCCTCCGCTGATCGCCTCCGCCGGGGATTTGCTGCGCCGACCTTTCCGGTGGCGCGGCGAGAGGCGTCCCCGGGCCGCTCGTCGCGCGTCAAGACGCGGGAACAGCTCGCAGACCACGAATTGGGCTCCGCACACCAACAACCAGCAGGCTTCATGGGAGTGCAATGAAATGACCAGGTTGCCCTATCTCGTGACGTGCGCGATCGCGGCGTCGCTTTGCGCCGGTGCAACCGCCCCGCCGAAGATGCCGGGCGAACCCGTGACCGGGAAATTCCAGGTCGGGGGCACGCAAGGCATGATCGTTCAGGTGACGGTTGGCGGCCAGCCGACGCGAGGTCGCCGCGGCGGCGATGACAGTGCGCGCCGCAATGATTACCATCCGCCGGATGGAGAATACGTTGCAGAGAACCCCGCAACGCCGCCGGACGCAGGCTGAACGCAGGAAAGAGTCAGAACGCGGACTGGTCCAGGCCGCGATCGCGGTGGTTTCGGAAGAAGGCGTCAGCGCCGCGACGTTCGAAGCGATCGGTCGTCGCGGCGGCTATAGCCGCGGACTGGTCGGACTACGGTTCGGCTCAAAGCTCGGCCTGATCGAAGCGGTGATCGCCTATCTGCACGACGACATGGAGGCCTTCGCCGAGAGTCACAGCCTGGACGCCCTTTCCGGCCTGGACGCACTCCTGACCTATGTGGATTTCTATCTGCAGAGGCTGGCCCACCTCGGCGAGGCCCGGGCCTATTTCCGGCTGCTATCCTGGGTGGTGGCCAATATCTCGGCCTTCCGGTCCGCGTTTGCGGCCGAGCACGACCGCATTCGCATTCGCTTCGAAGGTTGGATTCTCCGCGGCCAGGCCGAGGGCGAGATCCGCGAAGATCTGGATGCAACGGCCGCCGCCCAGATGGTCGGCGGCCAACTGCTGGGGGTTTCGATGCAGGTGCTGATCGACCCAGGCGTGGACCTGAATCCGATCCGCACCACCTGCATAACGACCTTCCGCAACGCTTTTGGGACGGGCGAGCATGCTTGATCGTCCAGGAACAGGTCTGTGCTCACCTGCGCACCGCAATCATGTTGCTTGCCAGATAACAAAAAAGTAAAGCAGCTCAGATCGGCCCAACGCTGCCTGCGCCAATTTAGGCACAAAGCTGAACGGAAAACGCCCATGCCCCCCGCGCCCCAGGACATTCTCGCCACGGTTGTCGACCCCAAGGCGCACGCCGACCCCGCCCGCCTCAACGCCGCCTTCGCCTGGCTTAGGCAGAACGAACCGGTGGCGCGGCTCGAACCGCCGGGCTTCGACCCATTCTGGATCGTCACCAGACACGCCGACATCATGGAAGTCAGCAAGGACAACACCCTGTTCCCCTACGGGGACTTCCCCTCGACCCTTGCGCCGGTTGAGGGGGTCGCGCGCGCGCGCGCGGCACGGGCGGCCGGCCGTCCCCTGGTCTACACCCTGACGCAGATGGACGAGCCGGATCACATGAAATACCGCGCCCTGACCCAGGCGTGGTTCATGCCGCAGAACGTCCGCAAGCTCGAGGGGCACATCCGCGAACTGGCCCGCGAGGCCGTGGACAGGATGGCGGCCCTGGGCGGCCAGTGCGACTTCATCGAGGAGGTGGCGTTGCACTACCCGCTACGGGTGATCATGGAGATCCTGGGCGTGCCGCGGGAGGATGAACCCCGCATGTTGAAGCTGACCCAGGAACTGTTCGGCTCCACCGATCCCGACCTCAACCGGACCGGGACGGGCGAGACGCCCGAGGCGCGCGCGGCGGCGATGGAAGCCACGCTGATGGAATTCTTCGGCTACTTCCGGACGCTGACCGCGGATCGCCGCGCCAACCCGCGCGAGGACGTGGCCAGCACCATCGCCAATGCCAAGATCGACGGCCAGCCGATCTCGGACGTCGACGCTCTCTCCTATTATCTGATCGTCGCCACCGCCGGCCACGACACGACCGCCTCGTCCACCGCCGGCGGCATGTGGGCCCTGGCCGAGCGCCCGGCCGAATTTGCCAAGCTCAAGGCCAATCCGGCCCTGATCTCGGGCCTGGTGGATGAATCTATCCGATGGTCGACCCCCGTCCGGCACTTCATGCGCAGCGCCGCGGCGGACACCACTCTGAACGGCCAGGCCATCGCCAAAGGCGACTGGCTGATGCTCTGCTATCCCTCCGGCAATCGCGATGAGGCGGTGTTCGAGGATCCGAACGAATTCCGTGTCGACCGAAGCCCCAACCGGCACGTGGCGTTCGGCTACGGCGCTCACATGTGTCTTGGCCAGCACCTGGCCAAGATGGAGATGCGGATCCTGTGGGAAGAGCTGTTGCCCAGGCTGAAATCCGTCGAACTGGCCGGCGAGGCCAAGCTTTCCGAAGCCAACTTCGTCAACGGCCCGAAGGCCCTACCGATCCGCTACGAACTGGTGTGAGTCGAGGCCGCGCTCTGCAC